>Ga0334886_1000113_pt1 | contig 134517 bp, 102 predicted proteins | sample GraSluR1_MG_9_FD_207232 | JGI IMG/M metagenome (GOLD analysis project Ga0334886, IMG submission 207232) | Sludge microbial communities from methane-producing bioreactor in Wageningen University, Netherlands - Granular Sludge_27_06-R1 | ecosystem: Engineered > Bioreactor > Anaerobic >...
AAACTTTTCCATGGCGTATCCCTCCAAATGTCGATTGTGAGCCTCCTAGCCCAATCGGCAGGATACGCCGCTTCTTTTTTCTCGTCTACACTCCATACACCACTTTTGAGTATAACTCCTTGCCAAAAGGGTGGTGGGTGCAAAGAGGACTCTTCCACCCCCTCACAGAGACCAGCATACAAGGTTTTCTCTCTTCAGAAAAGATACGAAAAAACTATTCCGGAACTTCGGAGCCGCCGAAAACCATAGGGTATTCATAAAAAGTTTTTCCACATCTTTCGAGGAGAGCCTGGCTCCCCAAAGGACAAAAAAAGGATATACTGGAGAGGGTCTTCCCTCGGGAAAGCTTTAAGATGTTTTTCTTCACACCACGCTATTCTAGGAGGAATCATTCATGCTTAATCTTTTACAAACACTCGCCAAAGAACGGCACGAAAAAATTACCGCTTTACGGCGACATTTCCACGCTCATCCGGAGCTTTCCTTTCTGGAGTTCGAGACCACCAAGCGGGTGGTTCAGGAACTCACCTCCCTGGGGTACGAAAACATGCGCGTCGGCACGGCGGGGAAAGAGACCGGGGTTGTGGCAGAGCTGAACGCCCACAAATCCGGCCCCTGTTTTGCTCTCCGGGCAGATATGGATGCCCTGCGGATGAAAGAGGATTCCCAAGCCTCCTACAGATCCCAGAACCCCGAGGCCATGCACGCCTGCGGCCACGATGCCCACACCGCCATACTTCTCGGCGCCGCGGCGATTCTGCGGGACGTGGCGGACGATCTTCCCGGAAGAGTGCGTTTCATCTTCCAGCCCTCCGAGGAATCTCCCTACCAGAGCGGAGCCCGGGCCATGATCGCCGAGGGAGTTCTTCAAGGGGTGGATGCTATCGGAGGGCTCCACGTCTGGGCCTCCCTCCCCTCGGGAGTGGTGGGATACCGCCCCGGAGCCATTATGGCCTCCGCAGACGAGTGGGAGTGCACGGTCTTCGGCAAAGGAGGGCACGGCGCCATGCCCCATGAAGCGGTGGATCCCGTGGTGGCGGCAGCCCAGATGGTGGGGCTTCTTCAGACCGTCATAAGCCGCGAAACCAACCCTCTGGATACGGCGGTGCTCACCGTGGGGCGAATCGAAAGCGGCACCACCTTCAACATCATCCCCGATAAGGCCTTTATGCAGGGGACCGTGCGCACCTTCGACCCCGCCGTGCGGGAGGCCACACCCCTCAAGATGGACCGCATCTTCCGAGGGCTCGGAGAGGCCACCCAATGCAAGGCCGAGTTTATCTATAAAGAGGTCCTTCCCCCAACGATCAACGATGAGAACGTTACCAGGATGGCGGTAGATGTTGCCCGGGGTCTCCTCGGGGGATCCTCAGAAAAGGTGCTTTTTGCTCCTCCCACCATGACCTCCGAGGATATGAGCCTCTATCTTCAGGAGGTTCCGGGAACCTTTCTGCTGCTGGGAATCCGGAATGAGGAGAAGGGGATCATCGCCCCTCAGCACCACCCTCAGTTCGATGTGGATGACGATGTTCTCCCTCTGGGGAGCGCTCTTCTGGCGGGAATGGCCTGGAAATACCTTAGCGAGAAAGCCTGAACCTCCCGGGATACACAAAGAACTCCCGCCGCCGAAGGAGCCTATGCTCCCGGCGGCGGGAGTTCTTTGTGCTGAACGAAAGAGGAGAGGAGAGTATTTTGTGATACTTTCAGAAACCTTATTGCAGTTTATACGCTAAAAAGACGGAAAAAACTTGACAATACTCGAAAAATGAACGTATACTGGGAAAAAGCATTTTGATATTTCTTCAGTGTGTGGAAGCAGTGGTACATATAAAAGATGGCCTCCGAGCCGTATTTCCTGGCAGGGTATAACCCTGTGGAGTGCGGCCGTTAGGGTATGTCTGGAAACGGGCATGCCTCCCGTGTTTGGCAAGGAGGATCGGTGATGTCGCATTTCTCAGAAAAACTTTCGAGAGAGAGGACACTCGTCTTTGCCGGACGGGTGTCCTCTCTGTGCATGAAGGAGAAGATCCTTAAGGTCTGAAAGGTTCAAAAAACCCGGCGAATCGGGGGATCCCCACCAGAGATGCGACGAGGCCCCCCTGAGGTGTTGCATGAGCGCAACGGTAGAAAGACCATGGAAAGGGGTTGGAGAAGGGTGAATCAAAAAAGCTTTTTCGTAAATGGCGTGGAGTACAACATTATCATCAACGGTGAAGAGTCCCTGGCAAAGGTTCTGCGGGAGCAGCTCGGACTCACGGGAACCAAGGTAGGATGCGACACGGGACAGTGCGGTGCCTGCAGCGTGATCCTCAACGGCGAGGTGGTGCGCTCCTGCGTCTTCAAGGCAAGCCGCCTCAAGGAGGGGGATCAGGTCACCACCATTGAGGGTATCGGCACCCCTGCGAAGCTGCACCCCCTGCAGAAGGCGTGGATCAAGTACGGCGCCGCCCAGTGCGGCTTCTGCACCCCGGGATTCATCGTCTCCGCCAAGGTGCTTCTCGACAAGAACCCCTCCCCCACCCGGGAGGAGGTTCGGGAGTGGTTTACCAAAAACCGCAACGCCTGCCGCTGCACCGGCTACGTTCCCATTGTGGATGCGGTGATGGAGGCGGCGAAGGTTCTTCGGGGAGAGCTTCCCGAGGAGGAGCTGGAGTTCAAGATGCCCCCGGACGGGCGGATCTGGGGAGGCAACTACCCCCGCCCCACCTCAGTGGCCAAGGTCACGGGAACCCTGGATTACGGGGCAGATCTGGGGCTGAAGCTTCCGGACGGATCGCTGCAGCTCGCCCTGGTGCAGGCCACGGTAAGCCACGCCAATATCAAGAGCATTGACATCTCCGAGGCGGAGAAGATGCCCGGAGTCTACAAGATCGTTACCCACAAGGATATCAAGGGGAAAAACCGCATCACCGGACTGATCACCTTCCCCTCCAACAAGGGGGATGGCTGGGACCGCCCCATTCTCTGCGATGAGAAGGTCTTCCAGTTCGGAGATGCCATGGCCATCGTCTGTGCGGACACCTACGACAACGCCTGCGCCGCTGCAGAGAAGGTAAAGGTGGATCTTGAAGTGCTCCCCGCCTACATGAGCGCCCCCGCCGCCATGGAAGAGGATGCCCTGGAGATTCATCCGGGAACCCCCAATATCTACTACATTCAGAATCTCGAAAAGGGAGATCCCACGGGGCCCATCTTCGAAAGCGCTCCGGTAACGGTGGAGGATGACTTCTACGTGGGCCGTCAGCCTCATCTTACCATTGAGCCCGATGTGGGATTCGCCTATCTCACCGATGAGGGGGTGCTGAAAATTCACTCCAAGACCATCGGGGCCCATCTTCACCTCGCCATGATCGCTCCGGGGCTCGGGGTAGAGCCGGATAAGATCGCCCTGGTCTCCAACCCCATGGGAGGAACCTTCGGCTACAAATTCAGCCCCACCATGGAGGCTCTCGTAGGCGCCGCCACCCTCGCCACGGGGAAACCCTGCTTCCTCCGCTATACCTACTTCCAGCATATGACCTACACGGGAAAACGCTCTCCCTTCTTCGTGAACATCAAGTTCGCTGCGGATAACGAGGGAAAGCTTCTCGCCATGGAGACCGACTACAGCGTGGATCACGGCCCCTATTCGGAGTTCGGGGACCTTCTCACCCTCCGGGGGGCCCAGTTCATGGGGGCGGGATACGATATCCCCAATATCAAGGGGACCGGGCGAACTGTCTGCACCAACCACGCCTGGGGCTCCGCCTTCCGGGCCTACGGGTCTCCCCAGTCTCTCTACTCTTCGGAGCTTCTCATGGATGAGCTGGCGGAAAAGCTCGGTATGGATCCCTGGGAGATTCGCTATAAGAACTGCTACCGCCAGGGAGCCACGAACCCCAGCGGCCAGGAGCCCGAGGTCTTCAGCTATCCCGAGATGCTGGAGGCTCTGAAGCCCAAATATGAGGCGGCCAGAGAAAAGGCGGAGAAGGAATCCACCGAGAAGATCAAAAAGGGAGTGGGTCTCGCCATGGGCTGCTACGGCTGCGGTCTTGACGGGCCGGACGGCTCCGAGGCCTGGGCGGTGCTGAACGAGGATGACACCATCACCATCGTCACCGCCTGGGAGGATCACGGTCAGGGTGCTGATATGGGAGCCATCGGGAACGCCCACGAGGCCCTGCGCCCCACGGGAATCGCTCCGGAACGGCTGCGCTTCACCTGGCCGGACACGTCGAAGACCCCCAACTCCGGCCCCTCGGGAGGCTCCCGACAGCAGGTTATGACGGGAAATGCCATCCGGGTAGCCTGTGAAGAGCTGATGAAGGAACTCCGCAAGCCCGACGGCTCCTGCATGACCTACGCCGAAGCCACCGCCGCAGGAAAGCCTCTCAAGTACGTGGGCAAATTCTCCGTCCCCGGCACCGCCTGCGACGACAAGGGGCAGGGGCGTCCCTTCGTGGTCTACATGTACGGGGTCTTTCTTGCAGAAGTTTCCGTGAACACCGAAACCGGGAAGGTTACGGTGGATAAGATGACCCTCATGGCGGATATCGGCAAGGTGAACAACCGGCTGGTCACGGACGGCCAGATTTACGGAGGCATGGCCCAGGGGGTGGGGCTCGCCCTTACGGAGGATTTCGAGGATCTCAAGAAACACTCCACCCTTATCGGTGCGGGGTTCCCCTTCGCCACAGATATTCCAGACAACATGGAGATCGTCTATTTCGAGAACTATCCGAGAGAGTTCGGCCCCTTCGGCTCAGCCGGAGTGGGGGAGCTTCCCCTCTCCAGCCCCCATGCGGCCATCGGCAACGCCATCTATCATGCCTGCGGCGTGCGGGTGCATCGTCTTCCCGCCCTGCCGGAGAAGATTCTCGCGGGTCTCAAGGGAGAGCGGGTATAGCTGTATAGCCGTATAGAGCGGTTCTCATTGTGATGTGAGACTATGGTAACAGGAGAGCCGCAGCTTGTGTGTCCCCGGCAGCGACATAGTGGTCGGCGACTGCAGCTTTGCGTCGCGGAGAACCGGTGCCGGCACAGGACGTGCCGGCAAGCCCCAGCTGCGCCATGGACGGCGCATCTGGGACGACGGTTCGGAGCAGCAAAGCAAGGGAGCGGTTCGACCACTCGGGAGCCGAGGGGACACACAAGCTGCGGCTCCCATCCAAGGGCACATTATAACGTGGAACGGCCCACTAGCCATTGTCCCCCCGCTTACTGCGGGCCTCTTTATCTGGAGGTATTCATGGAACAGAACCGACTCAAAGATCTGGAACAGCGATGCATTCAGGAGGAACTGCCCTACTGTCAGGCTGCCTGCCCTCTCAAGGTGAACGTCCGGGGGCTCTGCGCCGCCCTGGCAAAGGGAAACCATAAAGAGGCCCGCACAATTCTTGCCCGAGCCGTTCCTCTGCCGGATATTCTCGGGCGTCTCTGCGAACATCCCTGCGAAAATGTCTGTATCCGAAAGGAAAAGGGGGGAGCCATCGAAATAGGCAGGCTGGAACGAAGCTGTCTCGAAAAAAGCTCCCCTCCCCCCCCTCCTCTTCGCCCCCCCCTGAAAGAAGGAAAGGTCACCCTCTACGGAGGAGGCCTTTCCTCCCTGGTCTGTGCCCACGAACTGGCCCGGAAGGGGTACCAGGTTTCTCTGGAGTTTGTCTCCCCCGCTCCGGGGGGGCGTCTGGGGGATCTTCCGGAGGATCTGCTCCCGAAATCGGTGCTGGAGGAGAGCTGGAACCTTCTGCAGCGTATGGGGGTGGTTCCCGTTCCCCGGGATGAGCTGATTTTCACCCCCCCTCCCGAGGGAAGCTGTGCCTATGTGGGGGCGGATGACCCGGAGCTGCAGCATCCCTTCTCTGAGGAGGAGGTGGATCCTCTCACCCGGGAGACCCCCCTCAAGGGAGTTTTCGCCGGGGGTTTTCCCCAGGAGGGAAAGGGCTCTTTTCTCTGGGAGACTGTAGAAGGAAAGAGAGCTGCCACCTCCCTGGACCGCCTCTTTCAGGGGGCCTCCCTCTCTTCAGGAAGGGAAAAGGAACTCTCCCGGGAGACCAGGCTCTACACCCCTCTCCATGATGTGGAAGATCTGACCCCCCAGGGAGATCCTTCGGAAGAGGCCCGGCGATGCCTCCAGTGCGAATGCCTCTACTGTGTGCGAGAGTGCACCTTTCTCGAAGCCTACCGCAAAAATCCCCGGCTCTACGCCCGGGAGATCTACAACAACTTCGCCATCGTTCACGGAGACCACAAGGCGAACAGAATGATCAACTCCTGTGCTCTCTGCGGGCTCTGCGAGATGCTCTGCCCCTTGGATTTCTCCATGGGGGATCTCTGCCGCTCCGCCCGGGAGGAGATGGTGGATCGGGGAATCATGCCCCCTTCGACTCACGAGTTTGCCCTGCTGGATATGGAACAGGCCAACGCTCCCCGGGCGGCGGGATTCCGCCCCGCCAGGGAAGGAACCACCGAAGCGGTGCTCTTTCCGGGGTGCCAGCTTGGGGGAACCCTGCCGGATCAGACCGAGGCCCTGGTATCCTTTCTGGAGGAAAAGTTTGAGGGAACCCTGGGGCTTCTTCTGGGGTGCTGCGGTGCCCCCGCCTGGTGGGGAGGGCGAAAGGAGATGCTCATGGAGATCATGAATTCCCTCAAAAACACTCTGAATCCCCTGGGAAATCCTCCCCTTATTCTCGCCTGCTCCTCCTGCCACGAGGTCTTTCGGCGCTTTCTGCCGGAGATACCCCGGCTCTCTCTCTGGGAGGTGCTTCTGGAGAAGGGGCTCCCCCCTGGAAAGGGCTCCGGAGAAATTCTGGCCCTTCACGATCCCTGTACCACCCGGGAAATCCCCGCATGGCAAGGAGCGGCACGAGAGATTCTGCACAAAATCCACCAGCCCTTGGAAGAACTGGATTTCAGCGGCGAAACTACCCGCTGCTGCGGCTACGGGGGGCTTCAGTCCTTCGCGGCTCCGGAGATTGCCGCAGAGGGGGTACGCCGAAGACTTGAGGAGAGCCAGGCCCCCTTTCTTACCTACTGCGCCATGTGCCGGGAGAGCCTCTATCAGCCGGATCGAAAAAGCTTCCACCTTCTGGAGCTGCTCTTCCCCGCTTCCAGGGCCCCGGAGAAGACCGGATTTTCCCAGAGAAGAGAAAACCGGGAGAAGCTGCGCTCCCGCCTTCTGGGAGAGGGAACAGCTCCCCGGGAGCCCTGGGAAGATCTGGAGCTTTCCATTGCCCCGGAGGTGCGCCACCTTCTTGAAAAACGGCATATTCTTGATGAGGATCTGCGCTACTGCCTCTGGGAGGCCTCGAAAAACGCAGAGGGTCTGGTCTCTCCCAAGGGGGTTTTTTTAACCCGAAGCCGCCGGGGAAACGTAACCTTCTGGGTGGAATACCTGCCAAAGGAAGGGGAACGGCGGGAGGAAAAAGAAGTGAGATGTGAGAAGAGGGAAGCACAAGGTGCAAAGAAAGAGGAAGGGCAGGAGAAAGAGATCTTCGAAATCCGTAACGCCTGGAGCCACCGCATGACCCTGGAGCTGATATCATGAGCAGCAGAAACGAACTCAGCTTTTTCGGGGCTTCGGAATGGCGCTGCCGCTGCGGGGGAGACCTGATCCCCCGAAAGGTGGCAGCCCTCTATATGGGAAGCCGTTTCGAGGTGGAGCTTCCCGCCTGTGAACGATGCGGCTTTATTCTTGTGCCGGAAGATCTGGCTTTGGGAAAGATGCTGGAGGTGGAGCGTATTCTGGAGGACAAGTAGTGCTCTTTCCCTACGAAGACCCCCGATGGTTCGATCTTATGGGATCCTCTCTGCATCCCGGAGGGAAGCCTCTCTCTCGCAGGCTTCTCTCTCTCTGCGCCTTTCCCGGGGGAGCAAAAGTTCTTGATTTCGGCTGCGGCCCCGGCGCTACCCTGAAGCTTCTTCGGCAGGAGGGGGCGGAGGCTCTCGGAATGGATTGCTCCGAAAGTATGCTGGCCCGGGCTTCCCTGCACGGGCCGGTTCTGAAGGGGGATCTCCGGGCAGTTCCTCTGGAGGACGGCTCCCTGGATGGGGGGATCTGCGAGTGCGTGCTCTCTCAGCAGCCCCTCCCGGAGGAAATCCTCCGGGAGGTGCGGCGGCTTCTCAAGGCAGAGTGCCTCTTCGGCATGACGGACCTCTTTGCCCGAAATGCTCCCCCTTCCGACGGCGGGAGTTCCTCGGAATCCCAAGAGACCGGGGATCTGCACCCCTGCGCCCAGGGGACCCTTCCCCGGAAGGAGATGGAGGAACTTTTTCTGCAAGAGGGCTTCGAGCTGCTCCACTTCGAGGATCATTCCCGGCTGCTTCGGGAGTATGCCGCCCGGCTTGTCTGGGAGGGGCTTCTTGAACTCTCTCACGGGAACTGCGGCGGCTCCCCCAAAGGATACGGCCTCTGGATATGGAGAAAGGGGAAGTGTGAAGTATAGAGCGGTTCTCGTTGTCATGTGACACTATAGTAACAGGAGAGCCGGAGCTTGTGTGTTCCCGGCAGCGACCATAGTGGTCGGCGAGTGCAGTTTTGCGTCGCGGAGAACCGGTGCTGGCACAGGACGTGCCAGCAAGCCCCAGTCGCGCCATGGACGGCGCGTCTGGGGCGACGGTTCGGAGCAGCAAAACAAGGGAGCGGTTCGACCACTCGGGAGCAGAGGGGACACACAAGCGGAGGCTCCGTGAAACAGCATGTGACACATTGTTTCTGAAACTGCTCTAGGCCAACCACCAGCCTTTAACACTCGATTTTCAGGAGGGAATTCTCATGACGGAACTTGAATCTCAGGTAATCGCCTGGGGGCGGGAGGGTTTCTGCTGTTCCCAGATCATGCTTCTGGGGGGGCTCGCCTTTCGGGGCTCCCAAAATCCCGAGCTTGTGGCCTCCCTGGAGGGGCTCTGCCGGGGAGGATACCACCCTGAAGGAACCTGCGGGGCCTTCACCGGAGCCTGCTGTCTTCTGGGATTCTATGCGGGGAAGGGCTCCCCCGATAAAGAAAAAGACCCCCGGCTCCCCCTCATGATCTACCATCTGCACCAGTGGTTTTGCGAACACGTGGCCCTTCCGGAAAACCGGATCAGCTGCGGGGAGATTCTTGAAACGCTTCCGGGATCCCCTCCCCTTGCCTGCTCCTCCCTGGTACTGGAAACCCTTTTGAAAACCCTGGAGATTCTGCAGGAGCATCACTTCGATCTTCAGGAAAACCCCCATATCTCATGACGATCCTTCACCATACCTTCAGCGTCTGCCCTCTCTGCCTCCGGCAGCTTCCCGCTGTCCTGAAAGCCGAGGGAGAGAGAATCTTTCTGCAAAAGGAGTGCCCCGAGCACGGAGCATTCTCCTGCCTCGTGTGGGAGGGCTCCCCCTCTCTTGAGAGCTGGCGTTCCCTGCGCTTTCCCCTCTCCTCTCCCCCGGGGGTTCCTCCGAAGGAGTGCCCCGGGGGCTGTGGCCTCTGCGAGGGGCATCTTCAGGGGAGCTGTGCGGTGCTGCTGGAGGTGACCGAAGCCTGCCAGCTCCACTGCCCCATCTGTTTCGCCGATGCAGGAACATCCACAAAGCCGGACCCGGATACAGAGTCTCTCAAGGAATTACTTCGGCTTGCCCGAAAAAAGGCCCCCCAGGCTCTCCTCCAGATCTCCGGAGGAGAGCCCACCCTTCGGGAGGATCTGCCGGAGCTTCTGGGATATGCGAGGGATCTCGGCTTTCCGGGAATTCAGGTGAATACCAACGGCCTCCGCCTGGGGGAGGATCCCTCCTACGCCGCAAGGCTGAAGGAGGCCGGGGCGGGGTGGATCTTTCTTCAGTTCGACGGGCTTCGGAAGGAGACGCACCTGGCCCTGCGGGGAAAGGATCTTCGGGAGATCAAGGAACGTGCTCTCAAGGCATGCGAAGAGGCCCTGCTCGGGGTGGTGCTGGTGCCTACCCTGGTGGAGGGGATCAACTCCGGCGAGGTGGGGGATCTGCTGCGGTTCGGACTCTCCCGGTTCCCCACTGTACGGGGGGTACATTTTCAGCCCGCCACCCATGCGGGGCGCTCTCCCTTTGCTCTGGAGAAGGCCCCCCGGATGACCCTTCCGCAGCTTATGCAGGAGCTGGAAGAGCAGAGCCTGGGACTTGTGAAGGCCTCCCACTTCTCCCCCTCCCGATGCGAACACGAACAGTGCTCCTTTCGGGGGGTCTATCTGGTGGAGAACTCCCAAAGCCTTCTCCCTCTGGGAGAGCACCCCTGCGGCTGCCGCCGCCCCTCCGAGGACGGCCCCCCAAGCTCTGTGGCAAGCGTACTCCGACGCTGGGGAGCCCCCATTCCCTCTAACTCCTGCTGCGACACCCCCTCGGAGGAGAGCGATTTCGACCGATTCCTCAGGCTTACGAAAAGGGGGAACTTCACCGTCAGCGCCATGGCCTTTCAGGATGCGGAAAATCTTGATCTGGAACGCCTCCGTTCCTGCTGCATCCACGTGATCTCCCCCCTGGGGAAGCTGATTCCCTTCTGCGCCTGGAATCTCACCTCCCGAGAGGGAAGGGCACTTCATCGTCCCCAATGAGCATCCCCCGCACACCTCTGGACGCCTGGATCGCCCGGGAGCTGGATATCTCCCCCAGGCTCGGAAACCGGCAAAGATTGGAAGAGGCCCAAAAGAGGTCTCTGGCCCTCCTTATCTCTCAGGCAAGGGAGAAGACCCGCTTCTACAGAAAACACCTTGAGGGATATTCCGGGGCCTCCCTGGAGGAACTTCCCTTCACCTTTCCTTCAGATCTCCAGAAGGGGGATTCCCCCTTTCTTGGGGTTTCCCGATCCGAGATCCAACGCATGGTCTCTCTTGCCACCTCGGGAACCCGGGGCAGTTCGAAACGCCTCGGATTTACCCGGGAAGAGCTTGAAAGGACCGAAGAGTTCTTTCTGGTGGGGATGAGCACCTTCACCCCTCGGGAAAGCAGGGTGGGAATCTTCATGGAGGGGCCTCGACCCCACAGCATCGGGGATCTTCTGAAAAGGGCTCTGGAGAGGATGGACTGTGCCCCTCATCTTTTCGGGCTGATCAAAGACGTTCCTGAAGCCGCCGCATGGATGGAGACGATTCGGCCCCAGGTGGTGGCGGGACTCCCCGCCCAGATGCTCTCTCTCGCGGAAGCAACCCGACACCCTCCGAAGGCGGTGCTCCTCAGCGCAGACATGGCCCCCCAGACTCTGCGAAAACGTATCGAAAGAGCCTGGAGCTGCGAAACCTTCAACCATTACGGCCTTACCGAATCCGGGTGGGGGTGTGCGGTGGAGTGCGGGGCTCACCGGGGGTGCCATATCCGGGAGCTTGATCTTTTGATGGAAATCGTGGATTCTCAGGGAAAGAGACTCCCCGAAGACACCTGGGGTGAGGTGGTGCTCACCACCCTGCGGCGCCCCTCCTTTCCCCTTATCCGCTACCGTACGGGAGACCGGGGGAGGCTTCTTTCGGGAGTCTGCCCCTGCGGCTCGCCCCTGAAACGGCTGGAGGTGACGGGCCGACTCCCCATACAGGGAACTTCGGGAACTCCTCTGGATCTTTACGAGGTGGAAAATACGTTATGGAGCTTTGAAGAAATTCGGGACTTTTCACTCTTCCTGGAGTACGAAAAAAGCTCCCCCGCCGCTCTTACCGTCCTTCTGGGCTCCTCTCCGGAGAGGGAGCTTCCCCTGGAGAGCATACAAAAAGCTCTGGAGGATTCTTCGGGAATCCCTCTGCAGATTCACCTGAAGAAACATCCAGAGCCTTTTCTCACGCATAAACACCCCAAGCGGAACTGGACACCCCATACCCACAACTAGCTCTCAGCCTTTTGAAGCACCTTCTCCAGAAAGACCGATACCAGATGGGGATCGAACTGAGTTCCCGCACAGCGCTCAAGCTCTGCCATGGCCTCCTCACGGCTCCTGGCCTTTTGATAGGGACGGGAGGCGGTCATGGCTTCGTAAGCATCCGCCACACAGATAATCCTTGCCACCAGGGGGATTGCCTCTCCTTGAAGCCCCTCAGGGTATCCCTTTCCATCGAACCGCTCGTGATGATAGAGTACATACTCCGCCAGCCCCGCATACTCCTCCACAGACTTGAGAATCTCGTATCCCGTCTGGGGATGCCGCTTGATGATGTCAAATTCTTCTTTAGAGAGGGGTTCTTCTTTATTGAGAAGCTCAAGAGGAACCATGATCTTGCCAATGTCATGGAGCACCGCCGCAGTTTTTACCATCTCCACCTGAGATTCTTCGTATTCCAAGGCCCGGGCAAGGGCTTCGCAATACTCCGCCACCCGCTCGGTGTGGATCTGCTCCCGATCGTAACGGATATTGATATGACTGAGAACCCGCTCCACCGTCTGGCTTCGCATGATCTTGCCGTACTTGAGCTTATCCTTGTACATGGCGTTTTCCGCCTCTACCAGGATCTCCCCCAAATTCTGCTCCTCCTGTTTCTTCACCGCATATCCCATGGCCAAGGAGAAGATCACCGAATCAAGAACCACCTGAGAAACTTCTTTCCGGACGCTCTCCATCACCTCTTCCGTCCTTCGGGGCCCTCCACGGGGAAGAAGAACAACAAACTCGTCTCCCCCCATGCGGGCTACGATCTCCGAAGAGGCTGTCACCTTTTGCAAAATCTCGCCGGTGATCTGCAGAAGCCGATCTCCCATCTTGTGACCAAAGGCGTCGTTGGTGAGCTTCAGGCCATTTACATCCACCACCACCACCCCCAGAGGAAGGTTCTCCTTCGTATCCAGGGCTGTCATTTTCTCTTCCAGATAGCGCCGGTTAAAGAGCCCCGTAAGATGATCGTGAGAACTCAGATACTCAATCTCGCGCTCCCGTCTCTTGCGTTCAGTGACGTCACTGCAGACCACCACCACCCCGGTAACATCTCCCCGGGCATTCCGAATGGGGGCGGCGCTGTCTTCGATGGGGGTCTCTCTTCCATCCCGGGAGACAAGAATCATGGAGTTTCCCAGGCGCACCACCTTTCCCAAGGTAAGCACCCGGGATGCCATATCCGCACAAGGCTTCCCGCTGCTCTCATGGAATGCTTTAAAAACTTTTTCCAGAGGCTTGCCGAAGGCCTCCTTTTCGGTATATCCCGTAAGATCTTCCGCCACACGGTTCATGAGAGTTATGCGCCCCTCTTCATCTGTAGCGAGAACTCCATCTCCTATGGAGAGCAGGGTGGTCTGAAAGCGGTTTTTTTCGATAAAAAGCATCTCTTCCACGCGCCGCCGCTCGCTTACATCGGTATGAAGGCCGAGCATACGCAGAACCTCTCCCTGGGCGCTGCGTTCCACCACCATGCCATACCCCCGGATCCACATCCATGTTCCGTCTCCCCGAAGAAAGCGGAACTCCATCTCGAAGTTCTCTCTCTCGGGAGAGGCAAAGGTTGCCGTAAGAATGCGGGAACAGCGCCCCAGATCCTCGGGATGCACCCGTTTTTGCCATTCTTCGAAGGCTGCGGGAAAAGCATACGGCTCATACCCCGCTACAGTGTAGTACCGGGGATCAAAATAGACCTCTCCCGAGGCCACATCCCAGTCCCAGAGCCCCGCATGAGCCGCGTGCAACGCAAGATCAAGCTGCTCCCGGTTCTCCCGCAACCGCTCCCCAATCTCGCGGCGCTCGGTAATGTCGAGCATCACCCCGAGGAGCTGGTTGCAGGAGCCATCTTCTTCGAGCATGGGGACCTTGATGACTTCGTGCCAGTGAATGGATCCATCTTCGTAGGGAATTTTCTCTTCGGGGATCTTCAAGATTTTTTTGTGCTGTATAACCCACTGGTCATCCTGAAGAAATTTCCGGATCTTCTCCGGAGAGAGAGGATAGTCCTCATCCCGACTCCCCTCAAGCTCCTCCGCGGATCTGCCGTAGGCTTCGCATAAGGCCTTGTTCACCAGCGTGTGACGCCCGTCGCTGCTTTTCACAAAGACGAATCCCGGTATGGTGTCGATAACCTGACGAAGAAAGGCCTGTTCCTTCTTGAGGGACTCCCGAAGAAGCTTCTCTTCGGTAATATCCCGGCAGAAGCCGATAGCCCGATCCTCTCCAAGCTTTCGTGCATAGACAGACCACCAGCGCTGCTCTCCCTCTTTGGTACAAAAGGGTGGCTCTCCGTAGGCGGCCCCCTCGCGAAGAACCTGTTCAAAGTGCCCGACTCCGTCACCCCGAAGTGCCGGGGGAAGAAGATCCGAAATACGCATGGCACAGAGTTCCTCCTGAGTATAGCCGGTGATCCGGCAGGCCTCGGGGTTCACCTCCAGATATCTTCCGGAAAGGTCCGCCACAAAAATACCGTAGGGGGCGCTCTCCACATAGCTCCGCCACTTGTTTTCGCTCTCCTCCAGAGTAATTTTACACTGCTCCTCCAGGGAAAACTTTCTTTTCCCCTGTTCGTTCTTCTGCGGCATATACTCTACTCTCTTCATGCTCCTCACTCCTCCGAACCAGAAGAGTTCACCAAAGCCTTTTCAAGGGGGAGAACGAACCAAAACTCCGACCCGTACCCCTCTTCACTCTGTACTTGAAGGGTACCACCCATAAGCTCCACGAGATGTTTAGATATGGCAAGCCCCAGACCGGTCCCCCGGTATTGCCGGGTGGGGGAGGAATCCACCTGGCTGAAGCGTTTGAATAGAAGCGGGATCTTCTCCTGCGGGATACCTATCCCGGTATCACGTACGGAAAAGCGGATCACCCGCGGAGAGGCTCCCGCCAAGTCACCCGGCTCAAGGGAGACCGAAAGACGCACCTCTCCCCGAGATGTGAATTTAATGGCATTCCCCAGGAGATTTGTGAGAATCTGCCGCAGTCGTACGGGATCTCCCCGAAAGAACTCCGCAACCGCCTCCTGGATAGAGTACTCGAGAACCACATCTTTTTCTCGCGCCTGTACCGCCAGAGGAGCCACCAGAGACTCCAGAAGCCGTGGAAGATGAAAATCCTGCATTTTAAGTTCCACCTTCCCCGCTTCGATTCTGGAAAAGTCCAGGATCTCCTCTATCAGAGCGAGAAGGGCCTCACCACTGGAGATAAGGACATTGAGAAACTGGCGCTGCTCTTCCTGAAGATCCGTCTCAGCGAGAAGCTCCCCCATGCCGAGCACCGCATGGAGGGGGGTACGGATTTCGTGGCTCATATTCGCAAGAAATTCGCTCTTCGCCATGCTCGCCTTCTCGGTCTGGAGAATAGCCTCCTGAAGCGAGCGGTTCGTCCTCTGGAGCTGTTCCTGCATCTCCTTGCGCTCCGTGATATCTACTCCGATGGCCCGATAGCCCACAAGCCGGCCGTGCTCGTTAAAGAGAGGACGATCGCGCCACTCCTGCCACCGAATGCCGCCCTTGCTCATCACCCGGTGCACGTTGATTACAAGCGGCTCCACCCGGGTGAAGGAGCGGTAGGCCCTTTCCAGGGCCTTTCTCTCCTCGGGGTGCACAAAATCGAGAAAATAACGCTCCCGAAGCTCTTCCGGCGTCATGTCGAAACAGGTACAGTAGGCTTTGTTGACGAAGAGAAGTCTACCATCGTGAGCAAATTCGCAGAGCAGGGCGGGAAGATCGTCCGCCAGAAGACGGAAGCGTTCCCTACTCTCCTCCAGAGCCCTCTGCTGATGGAGCACTTTTGCATCCGCGCGCCCCAGGAAGACGATCATGCAGCCCAAAATCACAAGGAGAAAGGCACCTGCCGCTCCCCCCGCAAAGAAAAGACTTTTAAAAAAGGCCATTCTTTCCGGGGAGATATCCCACAGAACGATCACGGAACCAACCTCTTCACCCCAGGCATCCGAAAGAGGAGACGCCATGAGAATCCAGGTTTTTCCCTCGAATGACAAGGTTTTCTTTTCTGTACTCCGGAGAGGAGAGAACGTAGCGTTCAGCATGGCATAAAAGGCTTCGGGAAGATCCCCCCGGGAGATATAGGCCAGAACCCTGTGGGAGATGCGGTCCCAGCGGGCCTCTCGACCGAGGCTTCTCATGCGGCTCTCCCAGAGAGAGCGCAGGATGCGGTTTTTCTCGATAGCCACCGCGAGAACTGCCTCTTGCTGCCCCTGACGTTCTTCCAGGATGTCATCAATCCCCTTGGCTATCTCCACATACCCCACAAGGAGGTCTTCCGAGAAGATCGGCTGCACAACCCGGAGAGAGAGAATCCCCCCAGAGTCGAGTTCAAGCCCCCAGGCGGCCTTACGGGTTCTCTCCGCCTCAAAGAGCACAGCATGATCCACGCGATCTCCCTGTCGGCCGGGATTATGGGCCCGGAAAAGAGTGACCCCCCTATGATTAAGAAAAAGAAATTCCCGGATGCGAAAATTACGGCGCAGAACCTCGAAAAGAGATTCCCACTCCGTAAAAAGCTCGCGTGAGGGCCTTTGGAAAGCCCCAGAAAGACGAGAGTCCTCTCCGAGGACGAGAAGGGCGGCGTTCAGGCCAAAAGCTTGATTTTTCAGATCTACATGAAATTCTTTGATCAGGGAGGACTGTTGGTAGGAAAGTTTGCAGTCTACATGCTCGTTATGCTGCTTCCAGAGGAGGAAAAGGAAGAGGAAAAAGAGACAGAGAAGCATAAAGGCCAGAGGGATGAGAAGCTGGCGCATCACAGGGCGAGAAAAAAGTTCCCCTTTTCTCTTGATCTCCAGGAATTTCTTTAAGAAAAGGATACCCCTCAACTCCTCTCCGAATCGAAACGTGTGAAGCGCCTGCAACCACAGGAAAAACAGGAATGCTCTCCTACATGGGCGGAGGGCCTGGAGAGAGCGGCTCTATCTCATGCGAGAGCATGCTTGAGAGAAAAGCGCCTCGGGAGGCTATCACGCTATCCTAGCAGAAAAGAGGCGGGAATCAAAATCTTTTTGTTTTTGCCTTGCCGGAAATTTTTGGAACCTCTTTCAGGTAGATTGCCGCATGCCAGGCTCAAGCACCGCTCTTTCGAGGATCTTCCACGCCAAAGGGGAGAACACACCAAAATTCGGTTCCCTCTCCCTCTCGGCTCGAAAAGCCCATGCTCCCCCCCATGATCTCCACCAGCGATTTGGCGATGGCGAGACCGAGTCCCGTCCCTTCCCGGTTTCCCCCTCCAGAAGAGGCGATTTGTACAAAGACATCAAAAATACGTCCCTGCTCCTCTTCGGGAATGCCGCAACCCGTATCACGCACCACAAAACGGAGCAAGACCTTTCCGGGGAGTTCTTTTTCGAGGAGGATCTCCACGGTAACGGAGCCCTCCTCGGTATACTTTACCGCATTGCTCCCGAGATTCAAAAGTATCTGCCGTAGCCGAAGGGGGTCTCCCCAGAGGCGTGTGGGGAGACCTTTGGAAAGAGTCTGGCAAAAGTCAAGTCCCTTTTCCCGGGCCTTCATCTCAAGGGGGCAGAAAAGGTTCAGCAGAAGAGGAGAGAGGAGGAACTCCACCACGTGCAGATCGATCTTTCCCGCCTCTATCTTTGAAAAATCGAGCACGTTATTGACCAGGGCGAGAAGCATATCGCCGCTGTGTGCCATAAGATCGGCATAGTTGCGCTGCTCTGAGGAAAGTTCCGTCTCCCCGAGAAGTTCCAGCATCCCCAGCAAACTATTGAGGGGGGTACGGATCTCGTGGCTCATCACCGCCAGAAAGCAGGATTGGGCATGACGGCTCTCCTCTGCTTTTTCACGAGCCCTTCGGAGTTCCGCCTCCATTTTTTTACGGGCAGAGATATCGGTCTTCACGCAGATAAAATGGGCGATGTTTCCATCCTCATCCAGCACAGGGGTGATGGTCTGTTCCTCATAATAGAAAGAACCATCCTTCCGACGGTTGATAAGCTCTCCGTGCCAGGGTTTTCCATCGAAAATCTGTTGCTCCATCTCGGCATAAAAATCCTCTCCCTGCACTTCAGAACGGGCGGATTCCCGAAGGGAGCGCCCCCGAATCTCCTCCTGAGAGTACCCCGTAAGGTTGGAAAACGCAGGATTACTCCACTCCACACGGCCGTGGCCGTCGGTGATCACCATGGCGTTCGCCGCAGCGTTAAGCGCCCGGGCCTGGAGCATCATCTCCCGATACATATTCCGCCACTCCCGGATATCCCGGGCCACACAGAGAGCCCACCGGCACCCCCGCATGGTGAAGAGATGCGCCCGCAACTCCACCGTGAGCGCCATTCCCACCGCATCCTGGAAATCGATTTCACACCGCCCCTGCCCTTGAGCACAAACCTCCTTCATGAATGTTGTCATGGAGATCAGACTCTCGGAGGTTACCATATCCCGGCTCGTCATGACGCAGAAGGAATCTCGCGTATAGCCCAGCAGAGAACACCCCGGCTCGTTTACCTCTGCAATACTCCACAGATCGTTCTGCACTACTCGATAGAGATACATGGCATCGTTGGTGTTGTCGAAGATCTGCCGAAATTTCTCCTCCCGCTCCTGGAGATCTTCGTGGGCCTTCTTTTCGCTGGTCACATCATCGACCATCACGAGGGCCCCCTCGGCCAGGCCCCGGGAAATTTTCGGTTTCACGTGGATCCGAAGCCAGAGCTTCTTCTGCCACTTGGATTCGTAAAAGATCTCGAAGAGGAGGGAGCGCTTCTCCGCCATGGCAAGTTCGACCTTTTCGGAAATTCCCGCCTCCACAAGAGGGGGAAAGCGAAGAAGGTTGATCTTCTTGGTTGCCTCCCGGTTCGGAGCCCCCACAATCTGCGAAAGCCTGGTGTTGCAATATTCTATGGCCCCCTCCCGATTACAGGTAAGAATGCCCAGCGGGGCCTCTTCGGCAAGCTCAGAGTATCGCCGCTGGCTCTCCAGGAGTACCTCCTCAGTTTTGGTGCGTTCCAGAATCTCCTTCACGAGTTCATTCCGGGAGATCATGGTCTTCTGGATATGCTCCGCCATGTTGTTAAAAACTCTGGAGAGTGTGCGGAACTCGTCACACCCCTCAAGATCGACGCGCGCATCAAGATCACCCTCGCCGAGCGCCCGGACTTTTGCCGTAAGCATTTCTATGGGGCGGGCCTCTTTACCCGCCAGTATTGAGGCAAGAAGAACCAGGAAGAGAGCGGCTCCTCCTCCCGTAAGGAGTATCCGCCAAAGGTCTTTATTGAATTCTCTCAACACACGGCTCCTGCTCACCGAGAGCAGCAGATACCACCCTCGAAAGGACTCTTCCTGCGAATCCTCAAGCTCCCAGAGAAACCCTCCGCACCGGGTAATGGAGATGGGAGAGACGGCGATCAATTCGGAGCTATCTTCAGAATTGATCGCCGCCGCAAGAGCATGAGGCCTCCCCAGAAAAGGCTGAAGAAGCTGAGGGTTCTTTAGCAAAGGAGATCGGGGGCCCGCATGCGCCACCAGCTCGCCGGAGGCGCGAACAATGCTGATCCCCCCCATCATGCCGAGATCGGCGTACTTCTGCAGAAGAAACGTGAGAAGCTCCGAGATCGCCATATCGCAGCCGAGAACTCCCAGAAAGATGCCTCTCTCTCGTACAGGCACCATCATACGCACCAGAGAGGGCTCTCCCTCTTCTGAAGGGAGAGGATAGAACATCGCATCCCCCTCTCCTCCCTCACTCTCACAACAGGAGTACCACCAGGATATCCGGGGATAGATCTCCGGAAGAAATTCACCCGTGGAAATCAGGCAATCCCCCTCGCGATTCGCAAGAAAAATTTCCCGGTACCATGTGGGCATCATACGGTGTTGACGGAGAAGATACTCCCTGGTGAGAACAAAGGGGTTTTTGAGATTCTCGGAATCTCGAGAGAAATGTTGTGATATGGGGAAGGAGGAGAATCCTTCAAGAGAAGGGACGCAATCCGGGGAAAGGCTCTTTGCCGTTACCCGCTGCAGCAGAGGGGCTGAAGCCATCGCCATGGCGGTACGGGCTGCCTCCCGCATATGACGATCGAGAGTAGCAGAGATGGCAACAGCGTACCGCTCTTCATGACGAAGCAGGCGCTCTACCTCTTGACGGTAGCTGAAAAAATAGTAGAAAACCGAGATGAGCAACACCAGGAATATCCCGAAAAAAAGGGCTCTTCCCGTAATTTTGTTCTGTAATTTCAAGACCCCATCCCCTTTTCCCCGCATGCTCCTGGTAAACCCCCAAAAATGACGGCACCTTTTGGGGAAACACCCCTTTTACGCCCTCTCCACGCCTCATAAGGATATCATAAAAACCCGGGTTCTCTGCGAAAAAAAGACAAAGAACCCGGGTTTTTTGCAAAGATCGACGCTTTTTTTTCAAATTAGAGGATGCGGTGCTCCTCAAAAATCATTTCGTCTTTCCTTCCGCAAGACCCCTGAGGGGGGGAACTTCTTTTTCCAATCGAAAGCGCTTAAGAAGGTTCTGGAGGCCTTCTGCCCCTCGGGAGACTTTCTGGGCCTCCTGGGCGATATCCTCCGCAGCCGAGGTCGATGTCGCGGTGGCGCTTTGGATCTCTCCCATCATCGCAACCATCGCAGCATTCGCCTTGGTTACCCGATCTACCCCCTGGGCCATTTCGCCGCTCGCTGCAGCCTGCTCCTGGGAGGTGGCGGCGATGTTCTGCATGGTTCTGTCAACCGTGGCAATCTCTTCCATAACCTTTTCCAGACTCTTCAGAGCCTCTTCGGCACCTCGGATGGTCTGCTCCATCACCACCCCGGACTCTTCGGTAATCCCAAGGGATTCTCTGGTGCTCCTCTGGAGTTTTTCAATGATGGCTGTCACTTCCTGGGCAGCACGGCCGCTCTCTTCCGCAAGCTTACGTACTTCTTCGGCCACCACAGAGAAACCCCGCCCCGCATCGCCCGCCCGGGCAGCCTCAATGGCGGCATTCAGGGCAAGCAGATTCGTCTGGTCTGCGATATTCGTGATGGTGGTAACAAACGTAGTGATGGCATTCACCGATTCGGTAACCTCTGTCATGCTCTTGACGCTGGTACGTGAACGCTCTCCCACCTGCCTGATCTCCCGCACCATCTGTTCTACCTGCGAGACAGCCTTCTCACTTATTCCGGCAGTCTTTACCGAGGCCTCAGCCCCCTCCGAAGCGGCCTGGGCAGCAGAGCTGGCTCCCGCAGAAACCTCTTCCACCCCCGCATTGGTCTGCTCCAGAGAGGCGGCGTTGGACTCCGAGAGAGTGGTAATCTCCTCAATATGTCCACGAATCTCCTCAAGAGATGCCACAGACTCTTCCGAAAAGGCCGCCAGCGACTCGGCAGCTCCGAGATTTTCCCCGGCATTGTCGAGGATTCCCCGCAACGCCTGGCGCTGTTGGGCCACCATCTCCGCCAGAGCATCTGCGAGCATCCCCGTCTCATCCTTGCAGGGGGTGCCGAAATCTTCCCGAATAACAGTAAAATCTCCCTCCCGGACACGATTGGCACAGGAGATAGCCAGGGCAAGGGGTTTGGTTATCTGTCGCGAGACATACCAGGCGATGAAGATTCCCAGAATCACGGCTGCCCCCGTAACGAGAAGCATCATGACAATGATCTTCTTCATGGCGGCAGCGGCATTTTCAGCCAAAGACGCCATCTGCTCAAAACCGTTTCCGGCAGCCCCCCGGGCAATAGTCATCATCCGCTCCCCTGCCTGGGAAAGCGCCGCCTCCTCTCCCTGAAGCTCCTCCCAGATTTTCAAAAGGGCGGAAATCACATTTTCGTATTCCCGAGCGGCGTTTTTAATGTTGCGTATCCGTTCCAGATTCCGGTCCTGATCGCTGGTGCTTTCAAGTTTATCCAGATCCTTCTGAATCTCCTTAAAGGTGGAGAGTACCTGCTGAAAAAGCTCCGGGTTCCTCTCCCTTTGGGCACGTTCGGAGACAACAAAAATACCATTCCCCCGATCCACCACCCGGTTCATAAGGGTTACCTTTTCGATACGCCCCAGAAGGACGGCAGCCATCCCCCCGCGAACCACATCGTTTTCCAGCATGGTGTTCTGTACCTTGAGAAACTCCTGAGCCTCTGCCAAGTAGAGATCCCCTGCGTTTCGAGCATCCCCGCGAGCTGCCTGAAGCCTCTCCACAAGGCGGGCCATGGCGGCAAGAGAATCTTCGAGGATCTTCACATCCCCCAGAACCTTCTGCGCCGCCTGCTGACGCTCGGGATAGCCATGGGCGGCTCCATGTTCCCCTACACGCACAACAGTATCACGAAGAAGGGAGAGCGCCTTCTGCCCCTCCTGGAGAAAGGCCTCTTCCTCCGTAAGAACGAACTGCCCCACTCCACGTATGGCTTCCAATGTGGCTCGTTCTATCCCCGAGGTCATCTCCAGCCGGGGAACTTCCACTACCGCAAGAGTCTCTGCATCCTCCGCAGATCTCCGAAGAGAGACCCAGCTCACCCCCACCACAAGGATCATCAGAAGCAGGATAACTCCAAATCCCAAAGCCAGCTTTGCTCCAAATCGCAAATTTTTCATTAAGAAAGAACGCCTCCCTTAGATTGTTGTGACAGGTTTGGGCATCCAGGCACCCACGCTCTGAAGACACACCCTCGTCCACTATGGTCACGCAAACAAGAGATGTCAATCAAAAAAAGGGTTGCCCCGTGCATCCTTATGGTGTACAAACAACGATACGGGGGGCTTTTTGTCTTTTTCCCACAAAAGAGAACCCCTTTCTGGAAGCACGTACCGCACACTCGTATTCCCCCAGAAAGGATTGTGCCATGCCTCTACAGAAATTCTCCAACGAACTGTCCTGCGCCGAAGAGATCTCCCTCGGTTTTCTCCGGGGGAGAGAAGGAACTGTTTTTCTCAAAAATGTGCAGCAACGCCACGCTCTCGATTATGCCGACGCCTGGGGATTTTTTGACACCTCCGGCCTTTGCCTTCGTGTTTCGCTGCTTTCGGAAGCTCCCGAAGCGCTCTTTCTGCAATACTTTCAGGGGCACAGCCTGAGGAGTCTTCTCTCCTCCGAGGGAGAGGCAAACATGCTCTTTTATCTGCGCTACGCTACGCAGAGAGAGGATCCGCTCTTCCGAATTTTCGAATACCGAAAGTCCCGAAAGCCCCATACCTTCGTGATAATTTTCGTGCGCACCCCTTTTGTGGTCGCAGGAAAGCAGGTTGTCGCTTTTTTCATCCAGGAAATTCGCTCCTCCGAAGGAATCCTCTCTCTGGAGGAAGAGCACGAAGCCTTTCGGCGCAACGAAGTTATCCGCGATATGGAGCGGCACCGCAAACTCACCCCTTGGGCGGAGAAGGAGCTTCTCTTTCTGGGCCTCTCTCCGGAAACCCTCCATGTTACGTGCCTTGTGGAGAGGGGGAAAAATCCTTCAGATACGCCAGAGCAGAATCCGTTATGGCCGCAAAAGCTCTCCCGCTGCCTGCTTCGAGAACAGCGATATTTTTGCTGGAATGGCAGCGGCAGAATGGGGGTTCTTCTTCCCCAACGGAAAGATTTTCCCCCCTGTAAGAAAACCGAGAGAGATCAAGGATTTCTTCTCCTTAAACTCTGCGAAGAGCTTTTTCCGGGGGAGGATTTTATCATCGGTCTCGCGGGAAAACCACGCCCCCTCAAGCATTTCTGCACCAGTCTTGAGGAAGCGGTACGAGCATGCCAGGGGTATCTCTTCGGCCGAAAAGAGAGGGTGATCCACTTCAACGATATCGGCTACGGCAAGCTTCTCGACCCGCACACCCCCGTATGGGAGGCCTTCCTTCACGAGACACTGGAGCCTCTTCTTCCAGAGAATGAGAAAAACACCATGCTTCTGAACTCTCTGGAGGCGCTTTTGGAATACGCTACCATTCCGGAAGCTGCCGAGGCACTGCATGTGCACCCAAACACATTAAGTTATCGGAAACGGCAGATTGAGACGCTGCTCAAGGTGGAGCTTCAAAACCTGCACACAAAAACCAATCTCCTGCTGGCGATCAAGGCTCTGCGCCTTCGCAGCATGGGAGAAGAGGATTCGGCGGCAGAAAGAAGCCCATCCAACGTACGTCTCCCCAATCGGGTAGATCGGGTAGAATAGAGGCACTGTTTTTCTGAAAGGATGCTTGCCCTTGAAACTCTCTTCCACCGTTACACATTCTCTTCTCTCCTGGGATGGGGAGCCCCGGTTCTTTCACCGGCACCGCTTTTCGCTTCTCTGGGGGGTGCTTCTTCTTCTCGGATGGAGCGCCTCCCTTCTTGCGGCATCCCCCGCAGCACAGGTGCTTGCCCTTCTGGAGGACACGGCCCGTTACGGAGATAGCGGCTATCTTTTTTTTGCTGCCGGGGTGCTTGTGCTGGTCAACACCGCCCGGGCAGAGCTACTCTATGTGGGGTGGTTTTTCGCCGCCGACGGCATGGCCGCCCTTCTTGAGAAGGGGCCTCTCTTCTCGCTCTGCATCGCCGCTCTGGCAATCCCGCTCTCCTACTCCCTCCCCACCACCCTCGCCTCGGGGACCATGCTGCACTTCGGGGTTCCCGCCTTTTTCGGTATCGCCACAGTGGTGCTTCTGCAGTATCTCATCCGGGATGTGCCGGGACACGTTCCCCGGGCTCTGGTACTGGGGCTGCTGCTCTTCTCCTTTCAGTGGCTTGACGTGATTCCTCTGCTTTCACCCTACGGATTCGGGGGGGGCGAACTTTCCATGGCAGTAAAGCAGATGGCGCTTCTTCTGGAGCGGGAAGATCTTCTGAACCTTCTGGGGGGGATTGCCTTTCTTACGGTGCTTGCAGGAGGGGCGGTAACTACTGAGCTTCTGGTAGGATGGAACCGCCAGATGCAGCAGCTGCGGAAGATTCGCATCCAGGAGCGGGAACTCGCCCAGCTTCAGGAGGAGCGGCTCCGCTCTCGAAGCGACCGCGAGACCCAGCAGCTGGTGCACGATCTCAAGCGCCCCCTCACGGCGATTCTCGGCCTGACAGACGTTATGCGGGCTTCTGCCATATCACCGGTGGTGTCGAGACATCTTGAGGTGGTGCAGCGTGCGGGGGAGTCCATGGAGCAGATGATACGCGAAATTTTGCGCCCGGACTCCATGCGGATTCTTCCGGCGGAAGAGGTGCTGGCCTACGCTCTCAGCCAGGCCTCGGCACTCCCTTTTCATCGTTTTCTGAGGCGCCAGGTGGCGAGCGAGGCGGGGAAAGCGCTGATCCGGATTAATCTCATACGCTTCTCCCGGGCTCTGGTCAATCTTCTGGATAATGCCTTTCGAGCGGCTCCTGTGGAAAATCCCCACGTGACTCTTTCGCTTGTGGAGCAGGAAAACGCCGTTATCTTCCGCATTCAGGATAACGGACCGGGCTTTGCACACCCCCCTCTTCAGGGAGTCTCCTGCTGGGGCTCCACGGGGTTGGGGCTTGCCTTTGTGGAGGAGGTGCTCCGGGAACACCGGGGGAGCCTCGCCTTCGAAAGCCCCCCGGAAGGCGGAACCGCCGCAGTGATTACCCTTCCAAAGGACGGGGAGGAAGAAAAGGAGATGACGCTATGACCCTCTATCTTGGGGTGCTCGACGACGACCCGGCCATTCTCTATACCCTGGAGGCCATGGGAGAGAGCCAGGGGTGGAAGGTGCGCACCACCACGGATCCCGAGGAGGCTTTTCTCTGGGTAACCCGGCAGGAGGTGGATATTCTTCTGGTGGATTACCACATGCCTCAGTGCAGCGGCTCGGAGTTTGTCCGCCGCAGCCGAGAGGCCTCTCCGGCGGTGGTTCTTCTGGCCCTCACCGTGGAGGAGCGCCCCCAGATCGCCCGGGAGATGCGCAGCGCCGGGGCAGATGATTTTATCTCTAAACCGCTACGGCTGGCGGATTTTTCCTCTCGCATCGCCCTGCACCGAGAGCTTGCCCGGATGCGCCGGGATACCCACCGGGAGGATGCCCGAAAGGGGATTACCACGGAGACGCTCCGAAGAGTGCTCCAGACCCTTGATTCTCTGGGGGGGCAGGGAACGGCAAGAGAGGTGGCGGAGCAACTCGGCGTCTCCTACCCTACGGCACACCGTTATCTGGAACATCTGGTGGCCTCAAATCTGGCGGTACGTTCCACTCTCTACCGGGACGGCCAACCCGGACGCCCCCGCTCCGCCTATGCTCTTACCTCTGCGGGAAGGGGGGCCCGAGAGTGATAACCCGCGCTCCTCTGCGCATTCTCGTCACCGGAACCCGGGGCAAGAGCGGCCTGGTGGCCTCTCTCTGCCTCCTGCTCCACGCCGGGGGATATTCCGTGTGGGGAAAGAGCACCGGCACAAGGGCGCTCTCCTTCGAAGAGGGAGTATGGCGCACTCTCCGGCGCACCGCCCCCGCTTCGGTGGAGGAGATGCGCTGGTGGCTCCGGCAGGTGCCTTCCCATGCGGAGGCGGTGGTGCTTGAGAACAGCGCGGTGCATCCTGAGTTACAGCCTCTGGCTGCCCAGTGGCTGCAGCCCTCTGCGGTACTGTGGACCAACGCTCTGGAGGATCATCAGGAGATCTGGGGCCCCGGAGATGACCGGGCCCGGGAGGTGCTGCTCTGCGGCATACCTTGCAATACTCCGGTAGTGCTGGGAAGAACCCTTTTCGCATCTCCGGAAATTGCCAAGGAACTTGAACACCGGAACTGCCCGTGTTATCCCCCGGTGGAAGAGAGCAGTGAAGGAGATTACAGGAGGGAGCGGCGGCAGATGATCCGGCAGCTCTGGAGGGTGCTGCAGCTTCGGGAGCCCTTTCCGGAACATGTGCCGGATCCTGCAGAGAAAAACCTTCTCACGCTCCCCCGGGGTATCCTCGCCCGCGTTTTCGACGCCAACGACCCCGCCAGCACACGGCAGGCGCTGAAAGAACTGGGCTGGGACACCCGAGAGTGCACCCTTTGGTTCCATAACCGGCGGGATCGACCGGGGCGCTTTGAGGCCTTTCAAACTCTGGCGGCGCTCCCCTGGAGACGGCGACTCCTCACGGGAGGGCACCCCTTTCGGAATATCCCGGAATGGACATTTTTGGGAAACCCCGGAGGGGAAGAGATGCTCTCCCTTTTGGAGGGAAATATCTTCGGCTGCGGCAATGTGAAGGGGCTCCCCATGGAGCTTTTGGAACACCTGGAGTATCTGGAGAGGGACAATCTGGAAAGGAGATCTTCATGAATCCCCTGGGTCTTATGCATCGCGAAATACTGCTCTTTCTGCTCTCCCTGCTTTTCGGGTGGTTCTACTTCCGCCGCACCGGATGGAGCGCCGGCGGGATGGTAACCCCGGGATTTATGCTGCTCCATCGGAACGATCTTTCCGGAGTGTTTCTGCTCTTTCTCCTGGGAGTGATCCTCACGCTCCCCCTGGAGTACCTGGTGCGGCGCTTCCAGCTCTTCGGGCGGGAACGGATGTTCGCCGCCTGTGTGCTCTCTCTGGGGGTTCTGGCGCTCTGGAGCCAGGTCGTTCCCCTCTCTCTTCACTGGTACGGCTGGATCATTCCCGGCCTGGTGGGGGCAGAGTGCCAGCGCCAGGGGATATTCCCCACCCTTCTCTCTCTGGCCTCGGTGGGGGGAGTCTCCCTCGCTGCGGAAAGCCTGCTACCATGAAAAAGCTGCTGCGACTCTGGAGGGACGAAATACAGTATCTTCTGCGGGGGAGCACCCCCTTTCCCCGCAAGCTTGCCTTTCTGGGGCTCTTGTATGCCGCCTTTCTCGGCCTGCTCCCCTTTCTCGCCTCCTGGCCTCCCGAGGCAGAGCGGGCGGTCTATACCGCTCTCCAGGCCCAGAGGGCCCTTTACGCCTGGAGAACGGAGCAAGGGATAGCCTCGCCCTCCGAGGAAGATCCTCTGGGGAGCGGTCTTATAGGAGTGGAGTGGAGCACCCTTACCACCACTCTGGGGGATCTGAAGGCCAAACAGGCTGCTGCAGATCCCCGATGGGCAGGGGTATTCACCGTCTGGTACCGGAAGATGGGGCTGGAGGAGGGTTCCCGGATAGCCCTGATCTGCTCGGGCTCCTTTCCGGGGCTCATGCTTTCGGCTCTCACTGCGGCGGAGCAGATGAAGCTGGAAATCCTGCTGCTTCCCTCTCTGGGCTCCTCCACCTGGGGGGCGAACCGGGAGGATCTCTCTCTTCTGGATATCCTCACCTTTTTCCGGAGCCGGGGCTTTCTGCGCACCCCCCCCGAGGCCTGCTCTCTGGGAGGGGACGGAGATACCGGGGGGGGGATCTCCCGAGAGGGGCGAGCCCTTCTGGAGGAGTCTGCCCGCAGGCACGAGGTTCCCCTGCTCTCGGCAGGCTCCCTGCAAGAGATGCTCTCTCTCAAAATAGAGATGATCCGCACGTTTCAAGCCGAGGGGCTCGTCTCTATCGGAGGAGCTGCGGTCTCCCTGGGAGAGGATCCGGAAGTTCTCAAGCTTCCGCCGGGGCTCCTCCACCCCTCCCAAAAGCTCCCCTCGGGGACGGGGCTTCTCGGCTGGGCTCTCGGGGAGGGGCTTCCGGTGCTGCATCTGCTGAATCTGCGGGAACTCTCAAGGCAGCAGGGGCTCCCCTATCCTCTCACGCAAAAGGAGACGAAACTTCCATCGAAAATGCCCCGACCTCTCGCCCTTGGAGGGCTTCTGCTCTTTTTCGGAATTCTTATGAGCCATCGGCGATGGGAGCGGATAGAGTCAGCGCTGCACGGAGAGCGAAAGAACTTTAACATTCCACGATGTTTCACAAAATCAAATAATTGACATTCTTCCCCTCTTATGAGAAAAGATGTTCCGGGAGGCATGAAAGACCGCACCGCTTAGGGAGAGATTCCTCTTGGAGCTACGGAACCCTCATGACCAAGATCCCGATATTTTGTAATGGAGGTGCATGACCATGCTCAACCTTCTTCCTCAGGAAGAGTACTGCTTCGACATGGAACGCTACATGACCCGGGAACAGTTCGGATACCTCCGGGACTACGGCAAAAAACTGGAGACCCCCTTTCTTCTTCTGGATCTCAACGTCATCGCCAAAAAGTACGACGCCCTTCACCGGGCCATGCCCGAGGCAAAGATCTACTACGCCGTGAAGTCCTGTCCCCATGACAAGGTGCTCCAGGTTCTGGCGAACCGGGGGAGCTACTTTGATGTGGCCTCCCGATACGAGCTGGATCAGCTTCTTGCTCTGGGCGTTACGGGAGATCGCCTGAGCTACGGCAACACCATCAAGAAGGCCAAGGATATCGCCTACGCCTACGAAAAGGGCATCCGGCTCTACGCCACAGATTCCGAGAGCGATCTCCGCAAGATCGCCGAAAACGCTCCAGGCTCCAAGGTCTTCTTCCGGATTCATACCGACGGCAGCGGGGCGGACTGGCCCCTCTCCCGAAAGTTCGGAGCCCATCCGGACACCATCTATAACCTTATCCTTGATGCTCCGGCTCTCGGGGTTGTCCCCTACGGCATCTCCTTTCACGTGGGCTCCCAGCAGCGGGATATCGGCCAGTGGGACCACGCCATCGCTACCTGCACCTACCTCTTTGATGCGGCTCGCAGCAAGGGGATCAACCTCTCCCTTATCAATCTGGGAGGCGGCTTCCCCGCCAACTACCTCGCCCCCACCCAGCCCGACGAGGTCTACATTCAGGAGATTACGCGTTTCCTTCAGGAGGATTTCAACGGCTCCATGCCCGAGATCATTCTTGAGCCGGGGCGTTCCGTCTCGGGGGATGCGGGGGTGCTGGTAACGGAAGTAGTGCTGATCTCGAAAAAATCCGAATACAACCAGTACCGCTGGGTCTACCTGGATGTCGGCATGTTCGGAGGGCTTATCGAGACCATGGATGAGGCGATCAAATACCCCATCTACACTGAAAAGGAAGGCCTCGCCAGCGACGTCATTCTCGCAGGCCCCACCTGCGACAGCATGGACATTCTCTACGAGAACGAAAAATACCAGCTTCCGGAAGATCTGGCTGAGGGGGATCGCCTCTACTTCTTCTCCACCGGAGCCTACACCACCAGCTACTGCGCGGTAAACTTCAACGGCTTCCCCCCCCTGAAGACCTACGTGGTGGGAGAAGAGGCACTCGAAAAGAAGCCCGAGTAGGCAGGGCGCTGGAGAGCCTCTCCAAAGAACAACCAAACGAAAACCCAAAGAAGGAGGTTCCCTCAAACATGAAAACCCTACAATGGACCGAGGAGCATCTGAAAGGCACCTTTGGAGACGAAAAGGTGCTGCTTTATACGACACTTCCCCCCTCCTCGTCCTCTTTGGTGGTGTTTCTGCACGGGGTACACGGCTGTGCGGATATGGAGGAGGGGAACAAGTACCGGGCTCTGGCAGAGCTTCTCCACCAGCAGGGGGTAGCCTCCTGTCTGGTAGAGTCGAGTCGGCAGCGGCGCGACCGGAATACCTTCGGAGATGACTATCCCGCCTGGGCTCTGGGGGCCTTTCAGGGCAAGAGCTACGCCCAGGACCTGGCGGATTTTGCCTGGGCGGTGGAATATCTTCAAAAAAATCATTCCGGGCTTTCCCTCTGGCTCTGGGGCTTTTCCCTGGGGGGGATTCATGCGGTGCTTCTGGGAAGCCCGGTCTACAGAAAGGTGCTGGAAGGAGAAAATCTGACAATACCCGAAATCTCCGGAAAAACGTTAGAAGGGATCATCCTCGCCGGAAGCGGACATTGTGTGCGCCCCGAGCAGGCGCTGCTCCTCCGGGCTCCCATCCTGAACACCCTCCCCCCGAATACGGTGCTTCTGGAGGCGGCGGCATCGCTGGAGTGCGGGGAACTGCACTCTTTCTACGGATCGCTCGACAACACTTTCAGCGAAGAGTGTTGTCGGGAGCTTTTCGAAAAAGCCCCCGAAAGGATACGCCGGGAGTTTACGGTACTTCCCGGAGCGGATCACCCCTTCCGAAGTTTGAACGGAGAGCCCTCTCTGGAGCCTCTGCGGGAGATGACGGAGATTATGATGCACTACTGGAGAGACTGAACAATCTTCTGGAAGCTTCTCCCCTTGCCTTACGTGATATGATGGGAAAGGTGCGCAGATTTTGTATCTTTTCTCCTATCTCGTAAAGGCTCCCTTTCGACATAGAATCCGGCCCAAAGGAGAACTCCATGAAGTCATATCGAAGCGTCTTTCTCTCGGATCTCCATCTCGGAGCCCGATGGTGCAAGGCCAGGGATCTGGCGGCCTTTCTCTCGGGGGTATCCTGCGAACGCCTCTATCTCGTGGGGGATATCCTTGACGGGTGGAAGCGCCGTAAAAAGGGCTCTCGCTTTCTCTGGCATCAGCGGGTACTGCAGGAGTTGCTGCGGCTCTCCCGGAAGAGTTCGGTGATCTACGTTACGGGAAACCACGACAGCTTTTTAGAGGAACACCACGGCAAGATCCTCGGTAATGTAGGTATATGCCGACGGGCCCTTCACCGGACCGCCGACGGCAAAGAGATGCTGGTGCTCCACGGAGACGAGTTCGATGCGGTGATGACCCACAGCCCCTGGCTCGCCCGACTGGGGGATATAGCCTACGACGGAGCCCTCTGGGTCAACTGGATCCTGAACGGCTTCCGAACATCTTTCGGGATGCGCCCCTGGTCCCTCTCCCAATACCTCAAACACCGGGTGAAGGATGCGGTGAACGCTCTCAGCGACTTCGAGGAGAGCCTCTCCCGAGAGATCCTGCAACAGAAGGCGGACGGCGTTATCTGCGGGCATATTCACCGACCGGAGCTGAAAAAATTAAAGGCAGGGCTCTACGCAAATTGTGGCGACTGGGTAGAAAGCTGCTCCGCCCTGGTGGAGCAGCTGGACGGCACTCTGGAGATCCTCCACTGGCAGGAAGAAAAGGCCCTCTCTTCCGGAATCCCTTCTTTAGAAAAAAACATCCTCCCCGCAAGGCTCTCCCCCGAGGAGACACATCTCTTTCAGAATCTCTGGGGGATGCAGGGACCCTAAAAAACGCAGCATCGGAACGGACTGTAACAGACATAACCGACATAAGAGAACATCCTTTCCGGGATCTCCACGTCTTTCGCTTGGAGATCCCGGATTTTTATACCCTCACAACCTTGGGGCTTCTCAGGGGTTCACAGAATTCTCCTCCTATCGCTTTTTCTCACTCCATCTTTTTTTCCTCCCCATCCCCTTTTTGGAAAAACGCAAGGGTATCGCAACATAGATGTTACGCTTTCTTCCTAGAATGAAGCCGTCGTCGTCGGTGAATCGTTCTTTTCTGGAGCGTCTGCTTTATGAAAGCTCCCCTGAACAAAGGAGAAAGCCATGAAAGCCTATCGAAGCGTTTTTCTATCGGACATCCATCTGGGAACCCGGTGGTGCAAGGCGGGAGATCTCGGAGCCTTTCTTTCGGGAATTTCCTGTGAGCGGCTCTATCTGGTAGGGGATATCATCGACGGCTGGAAACTTGAGCGAAAAAGCTCCTGGCCCCGATCACACAACAGGGTTCTCCAGGAATTGCTCCGTATATCCCGGAAGTCTTCCGTGATATACGTTACGGGAAACCACGACAGTTTTCTTGATGAATTCCACGGCAGCATCTTCGGCAACATCGGCATCTACCGCCAGACAATTCACAAAACCCTGGAGGGAAAAAGGATGCTGGTATTGCACGGAGATGAGTTCGATGCGGTAATGACCTACGGGAAATGGATTGCCAAACTCGGGGATCTCGCCTACGACGGAGCCCTCTGGCTGAATCAGTGTATCAACAGCATCCGCAGGATTCTGGGGATGAACTACTGGCCCTTTTCCCAGGCCCTCAAGCACCGGGTAAAGGATGCCGTTAATTTTATGAGCGACTTCGAGAAACATCTCTCCGAAGAGGTGGTACGGCAGAAGGCAGATGGGGTTATCTGCGGCCACATCCACCGACCGGAGCTGAAAAAGATAACCTCCGGCGTCTACGCCAACTGCGGGGATTGGGTGGAGAGCTGCTCCGCCCTGGTGGAACATCTGAACGGGGAGTTCGAAATTCTGCACTGGCATGAGGAGAAGGAGAGCTTCTCCGATCTTCCCCGGGTCACCGCCCAGGGCGAACTGGTGCTCCCCGAGGAACTCCAGGAGAATGAAACCCAAGAAGTACCCGCCTTTTCAGACTTAGGAAGGATGATTCCATGAAAATTCTTTTAATCACCGACGCCTGGCACCCGCAGATCAATGGAGTGGTGCGGACCATCGAGGCCACTACTGCGGAGCTGGAGCACATGGGGCATGAGGTTTCCCTTATCACCCCGGAACATTTCCCAAGCATTCCCTGCCCCACCTATCCTGAGATTGCTCTGGCATGGCCTTTCCGACAGCTTTTCCGCAAAATGGAGACCCTCTCTCCCGAGGCCATTCACATCACCACCGAAGGCCCTCTGGGACTTGCGGCCCGGCACTGGTGCGTTACCCGGGGAGTTCCCTTTACCACCTCTTTTACCACTCGGTTCCCCGAATATATTCAGTCTCGCTTCCGCATCTCCCCGGAGCCTCTCTACAGTTTTTTCCGGTGGTTCCACGCCCCCTCTTCCGCCACCATGGTCTCCACCAAGAGCCTGGAGGAGGAGCTTCGGCAACGGGGATTTTCCAATCTCCGCCCCTGGTCTCGGGGAGTGGATACAGATCTCTTCTCCCCCTCCAAAAGGGTAAACCTTTTTCCGGAGTCCCCGGTCTTTCTCTACGTGGGCCGGGTGTCGGTAGAAAAAAACCTCCCCGCCTTTCTCGCCCTGGACCTTCCGGGGATCAAAGTTGTGGTAGGTGGAGGACCGGATCTGGAGAAGCTGCGCAGAACCTACCCGGAGGCCCGTTTTCTCGGTTCCCTGGAGGGAGAAGAACTTGCCCAGGTTTACGCCTCTTCGGATGTCTTTGTCTTTCCCAGCAAAACGGATACCTTCGGCATGGTGATTCTGGAGGCCCTGGCTTCGGGGCTCCCCGTGGCAGCCTATGATGTAACGGGACCCAAGGATATTCTGCTTCCGGGAAAAACCGGCGTTTTCGGGGAAGATCTGAAAAAAGCCGCCCTGGAGGCCCGACATCTCAGCCGGCAAGCTTGCCGTTCCTTCGGGGAGGCATACTCCTGGAGGGCCTGCACCGAAGAGTTCTGCCATCATCTCGCTCCTCGAAAGGATACACACACCTTGCGCAAAACCGGATAGGGGGTCTGCCCAACCCCCCTGCTCCTCTCTTTTCCTCCTCTTTCTCCTCCTGTGCAAAGCCCCGGCCCTCCCCTTGCCGGGGCTTCCTTTTCGCGTGCTACATTTGCGAAAAGACTAGAGCACCCGGAGCTTGAGTTCCCGAGAGAGATCTTCCAGAAGCTTCATACCGCAGAGAGAGTTTCCCTTGGAGTCCAGGGCGGGGCCGCAGACCCCGATTCCCATGCGCCGGGGAACCACCGCCACAATCCCCCCGCCCACTCCACTTTTGGCGGGAATCCCCACCCGGAGGGCAAACTCTCCGGAGCCGTCGTACATGCCACAGGTCACCATAAGAGCCCGGATAATCCGACAGGTGCGGCTAGTGAGCACCCGCTCCCCCGAGACGGAGTTGATCCCCCCCGTGGCGAGGGTGGCTCCGAGAACCCCAAGATCCTCCACGGTGGCTTCAATGCTGCATTGAAGGAAGTATCCCTCCAGCACATCCTCCACATCCCCTGTGAGGGTTCCGGTACTCTTCATGTAGTAGGCCAGGGAACGGTTACGGTGCCCCGTATCCCTCTCGGATTCGAAAATCTTTTCGTTGATCTCCAGGGCGGGGTTTCCCATGAGCCGCCGGGCAAGCTCCAGCACCGCCTCTCCCCGCTCCCGCCCGGTCTCCCGGGGAATAAGGGCACTTATTGCAATGGCTCCTGCGTTTACAACAGGATTATAGGGGCGGTGCACCGCGTGCATCTCCAGACGCATGATGGAGTTAAAGGGATCCGGGGTGGGATCCATCCCTACGGTATCAAAAACCTTCTCCTCCCCTACCTCTTCAAGAGCCAGAGCCAGGGAGATAACCTTGGAGATGGACTGAATGGAGAAGCGGTGGTCCGCATCCCCCGCACTATACCGTTCTCCCTCTGCCGTGGCGAGGGAAACCCCGAGAATTTCCGGATTCACCCGGGACAGCTCCGGAATGTAGGTAGCCACCTTCCCCTGTACGTAAAGAGGGCGGCTCCGGGCCACCAGATTCGCAAGAATCTCTTCCACGATTTTTTCCTCCTCTTCTTTTTCTTTCTAGAAACCTGTTGATCTTAATTGTCGCACATATTTTCAGAAACGTATACGCCCGAGAAAAACCCAAAATCCTAAACTCTACAGTTTTTTCTTGACACTCTTCAAAAGGGTTGGTATGATCAAGACAACGAAGAAATCGTTTTATGTAATCTTTTCACTTTTAGGCGTAGCTTCCTCAAGACATACTTCTTAACATATCAAAAAATTTTTACCTGGAGGCGTGAATATGCGAAAAAGTCTTTTTCTGAAACTGATTCTCCCCTTAGGCATCATCCTACTGCTCTTCTCTATCTCCCTGGGCTCTACCTTCATCATCACCGCCCACCAGGAGACAGACGGTCTGGTAATCAACCTGGCGGGACGGCAACGTATGATCTCCCAGAAGATCGCCAAGGCCGCTTTGGGGTATGCCATCTCCCAGGAGGAGAGCTACCGCAAGGAAGCCGAGGCAGGAATAGAACTCTTCCACAATACCAGCAGAGCCCTGATATCCGGAGGCAGAGCCCCTCTGAACGCTCAAGCCTCCACCTGGGAAGAACTTCCTCCCTCTTCGGAAAACTCCAAAAAGGCTTTGCAAAAAACAGAAGAGGCCTTCAGGGGCTACGCCAAGGCATTGGAAAACCTTTTCGCCCAGGGCACCGCAGAAAAGAGCCTTCTGCAGCAGGTAACCCAAAGCTCTCTGGAGGTGCTTACTGCAGCGGATAACGCCACCATAGCCCTCGAAAAGGAGGCGGCCCGACGGGTCTCCCTCCTTAAAATCATTCAAGAGGTATCCTTTGGGCTGGTCCTTCTTATAACCCTGGGATGCGTGTTTTTCTACCGCCGGGCCATTCTGAAACCCATCGCGGAGATGGGGCAATTCATGAGCACCTCTACAAAGGGAGCAGATCTCACCTGGCGCCTCCCCGTGCGGAGCATGGATGAGACGGGGCAGCTCGCCCAGGGTTTTAACACCTTTCTGGAGCTTCTCCGGAACAACTTCTGGAAAACCTCCCAGGGAACCCAGGACTTTCTAGCGGCCTTTCACGCCCTTTCCCTGGCGCTGCAGACCTTCTCTGAGAAGTTCGTTTCTATGGAGGCGAACATGGATAAAGGAGCGAACTCGGTAAACGAGATCACCCAGGCGGTGGAGGAGCAGTACGCTTCTTCCGAGGAGATCGCCTCCACAGCCCAGGCCCTTGCCCAGATGGCGGAGAGTTTGAACCAGACCGTCTCCGACGTGGTCTCCCGGGCCCAGGAGGGCGAAGGAGCGCTTTCCGCCACCTCCCAGGCCATGGAATCCGCCCGAAAGCAGGCAGAGCAGGTTTCTCAAAGAGCCGCCTCCCTGGCAGAAAAGGCCACGGTGATCCACCAGGTTGTACAGACCATTCAGGGCATTGCGGAACAGACCAACCTTCTCGCCCTGAACGCCGCCATTGAGGCCGCCCGGGCAGGTGAAGCGGGGCGAGGTTTCGCCGTGGTAGCCGAAGAGGTTCGCAAGCTCGCAGAAGAGAGCAAGGGAGCGGCAGTACAGATCGGGGATAATCTGACGGATCTCATGGAGGGCGTGGACGGCACCTCCAGGGATGTGGTCTCCATGTCCGGAGAGATGGAAGAGGTGGCGGTGAAAATTTCAGGCGTGGTGGCATCCATCGCTTCCATTCTTGAAGGAATGGAGAGCACCAACGAAATCTCCCAGAACGTGGCAGCCAGTGCAGAGGAGCTTTCCGCATCCTCCCAGGAGATGGCTTCCGGAGCAGAGTCGGTCTCCCGGTTCGCCTCGGAGATCAACACCATTGTCACCACTGCAGGGGAATCCGTGCAAAGCCTGAGCGACCTGGTACAGGATTTCTCAGGGCGTACCGCCGAGAGCGGCAAGAAGGGCACCGAGCTTCTGGAACATCTGGGAGTCTTTAATCTGGGAGCGGAAAAAGAGATGGAATCTCTGGTCCGGAGTGCCATTCAGGCCCACGAAAAATGGATGAAAGAGCTGGAGGCATCCCTGGACGGGCGGCTCTGGGTGCTGGAGACCAACCCCGGCCGATGCCGTTTCGGCCTCTTTCTCACCACCTTCCACCCCCCCAAGGCTCTGGAATCCACCTGGAGCCGGGTAGTAAGCCTTCACGACAAGGTGCACCATATGGGCGAAGAGGTACGGAGCCATCTTCGGGGGGGGCGGCAGGAGCAGGCACGCTCCGCCTACCGAGAGGCGAAAGAGGCGGCTTCACAGCTTGTCGCCCTTCTTCAGGAGATGCTTCAGAAAAACAAAAACGCCGCAAAAGGGGAGGAGGAACCCCGGGCTCTGGCTTCCCAGAACTCTTGAGGTAAAGAGCAGCAGCGCCATCGCACCCCTCTCTAACCGTACATCCATAGCAGGAGCCGGGCCTTTTCAGGCCCGGCTCCTGCGTATACGAAACATGTCACTTGGAGTTACTCCGTAGCCACACTTCTTCGATGCCGCAGCACGTTCTGAATCGTGAGAGCCAGGAAAATCCCCAGGCTGATGAACTTATAGACCCCCAGAGGAGCCACCATGGAGATCCCTACCCCCACAAAGAGCACACGCTCCCAGCTCCGAAGCTCGTAAAACTGCATGCCGATGATCCCCGCCGAAAGGGAGTAGATCCCGAAGATCGCCATGGTTACCACGAAGACAAACTGCCCCAAGTGGAAGTCCACGAAGAGAAGCATGGGGTTGTAGACAAAAAGGAAGGGGAGCAGCAGCCCCGAGAGGGCGAGGCCGAATCCCGTCACCGCCACCTTCATGGGTTTGGCCCCCGCAAGGCCTGCGGCGGTGTAGCTTGTAAGAGCCACCGGAGGGACCACTGCGGACATGGTGCCGTAGTAGAAGGCGAAGAAGTGCGCCGCCAGAGGAGGGACTCCCATCTGCTGCAACGCCGGAGCGGCGATGGTGGCGGTGACGATGTAGCACGCCGTGGCGGGAAGCCCCATCCCCAGCACCAGCGCCGCCAGCATGCAGAGGATCAGCGCCGCCCAGAGCTTGCCTCCGGAGAACATGATGATGTTCAGCGCCACAATCTGCCCCACCCCGGTCATAGCCACGGAGCCCACGATGAATCCCACCACCCCGCAGGCGATGGCCACGGGGGCAGCGCTCCGAGCCCCCATATCCAGGGCGGAGATAAAGTCCCGGAAGGTCATACGGGTAGATTTGCGCAAAAAGGAGAGCACAATGATGGAGAGCAACCCCAGAAAGGCGGAGAAAAGAGGGGTATACCCCGCCACGAGGAAGTAGATGATGAGCACCAGAGGAAGTAGCATATGCCCCCGATGGAGCATGGTCTCCTTGAGAGGGGGAAGCTCACTCTTGGCGATTCCCACAAGCCCCCGTTTTTTCGCCCGGAGATCCACCATGAACATCACCGCAGTGTAGTAAAGAATAGCAGGCACAGTTCCGGCGAGCATAATTTTGAAGTAGGGAACCCCCAGAAAGGTGCTCATGATAAAGGCGGCGGCCCCCATGATGGGGGGCATAAGAATACCTCCGGTACTGGCGGCGGCCTCCACAGCCCCCGCAAAGTAGGGGGCGTACCCCACCCGTTTCATGAGGGGAATGGTAATGGCTCCGGTGGTGGCCACGTTGGCCTGGGCACTTCCTGAGATGCTCCCCATGAGGGCAGAAGCCACCACCGCCACCTTGGCAGGCCCTCCCCGAAACCGCCCCGCCAGAGCCAGAGCGAAATCGTTGAAGAACTCGCTGGTTTTGGTGGCGGAGAGAAAGGCCCCGAAGAGGATGAACATGAAGACGTAGGTGGAGGAGACCGTGAGGGAGACCCCGTAGATCCCTTCATCCGTGAGCCCCATGCGAATAATAATCCGCTCCCAGCTGAATCCCTTGTGGGCGAAAAGCCCGGGAAACCAGGGACCGAACTTGGTGTAGAGCACGAAGAGCATTCCCAGAAGGGTAAGGGGGAGCCCCACCGCCCGCCGGCTCGCCTCCACCAGAAGAGCCATGGTCATCACCGCCATGGTGAGATCCAGCCAGGTGGGATTGAGATAGGACGCCAGAAGCCGATCGTATCCCAAAAGAATGTAGGCGCTCCCGGTGAGGGCAAGCACCACCAGAATCCAGTCTACCCAGCTCGGCACCTCCCGGGGAGATTTGCTCCGGGCGGGATAGTAGAGAAAGGTGATGGCCATCATGGTGCCCAGGTGCAGGGCGTTCATCTTGATGGTCATAAGAAGGCCGAAGCTGTTCATCCAGCAGTGGATCAGCGAGGTGATCACCGTAAGAATCAGTACCCCCACCCCAAGGCGTCCGACAAACTCTCGAGTAGGGATATGCTCTGCGGGGTTAAGAAAAGAGGGTAATTTCATGTACTATACCTCCCGGAAAAAATTCTTCTTCCGAAGCTCTGAAAGCTCTCGGAACTCTCGTAAAGGCTTCTCAAGGAAACCCTGGCGCTCTCTATTCTCTGCGTTTTGTCAAAAGTGAATGAAAAAGGCGCACGGAACGTGCCGTGCGCCCCCACAATGTGGCTGCCGTTGCTTACTGCATTTCCGGAGGAATAAGCGCTTCGGGGATATCAAAGCCCTTTTCCTGATAAAACTTCACCGCCCCCGCATGGAGAGGGGCTCCATAAAGCCCCGCCAGGGGAGAGTCGAAATCCACCTTGGTAAAGACCGCATGTTCCTTAAGGAAATCTTCTTTATCCGCATAGATCACCTGGAGCATCTTGTAGACCAGCTCTGCCTCAAGCTTGGGAGAGGCGAGAAGGGCGCATTTCACCCCCACCAGGGGGATATCCGCATCCTGCTTCGGATAGGTCTCCGCAGGGATGGTCACCGGAGCATACCAGGGAGCCTCTGCCACGAGCTTATCCAGAAGTTCCCCCTCGATGGGGAGCATGCCCACTTCGGCGCGTCCCGCATAGAGTTCCGTCACTGCGGAGGTGGGAATTCCCGCCTCAAGAAGAGCCGCATCAATCCGGCCGTTCTGGATGGCCTGCCCCGCCTCGCTGTATCCGAGATACTCCGGCACGATGTCGTCGAAGGTAAGCCCCGCAAGACCCTTGAGCACTACCCGGGTGCTGAACTCCGTCCCCGATGCGGGGGGCCCCACGGCGATCTTCTTCCCCTTCAGGCTATCCCATCCGGTGATACCGGAGTTCTTGGCATAGACGAACTGGGATGCTTCGGGCCAGAGACCGAAGACGTAGCGAAGGTTGGGATATTCCTTGCCCTCATACCGGTTGGTACCGGTATAGGCAAATCCCGTAAGGTTGCACATGGCGATGGCCATCTCCGCCTCGCCCTTGTTGAGCATGTCCAGATTTTCCGTGGATCCTCCGGAACTCTGGGCAGACCACTTCACCCCGTCTTTGAGAAGAGCCTTGTTGAAATGGTTCGCCAGAATGGTTCCCACAGGATAGTAGGTTCCTCCGGTAGATCCCGTCACCAGGGTAACAAACTCCATGGCGCCCACAGCACTTCCCGCCAGGGCGATCACAAGGGCCGCCACTACAGCACAGATCATCTTACGTTTCACGAACAGATCCCTCCTTTTCTTGTGTAACCTTTTGAATAGCATCGTATTCCCGCATACCGCACACCCACAGTTCTTCTTTTCTCCGTAAGAAGCGAAAAAACAGCTCTCCCCCCTTCGTCTGTATTAGAGTGGTTTCACAAATAATGTGTCACGTGCTGTTTCACGGAGCCTCCGCGACGCAAAGCTGCGCTCGCCCACCACTATGGTCGCTGCCGGGGACACACAAGCTCCGGCTCCTGGAGTTCGCAGAGTGCCACATGTCAGCAAAAACCGCTCTTAAAGAACACTCCTTCTGACAACTCCACCGCGAAGCTTCTTCCAGAGAAGGAATTCAAGACCGCCCTCTCATTGTAACCAAAAGAGGGGGAAAGCGAAAATCCGTCACAATGAGACATCGTCCCTTTTATCGAGATTATGCAAAATATCAGGCACTCTCTCGCCCTCCGTAAGTGTCGCTGAAAAGGGTGGCTACCGCCAGTAGGCCTGATCGAAGAACTCGAAGGACACTCCCAGCCCCTTCTCCCGGGCCTTTTCGTAGAGAGTGTACCCCCAAGCGATGTCGTGGAGAGGCATTCCCCCGGTGGGAAAGAGAATGATCTCGTCATCGCTCTTCCGGCCGGGATCGTCGCCGTTCACCACATCTCCCAAATTCCTGATATGTTTTTCGTCGTACTTCCCCGCCGCCACGTATTTGAGGAGGAAGAAGGAAGGTGCCACAACCCCCACTGCGTCAATTCCCTGGGGGTGCTCCTTGCCGTCGGCGATAAAGGCCTGATGCATCTTCCAGTTATCTGCTATCACGGTATTTTCGGTAAAGCACTCCAGATCCATATCCGCTGCCCCGGTGAAGGTGACCAGGCACCCCTTTTTGAGCCACTCTTTTTCTATGCGGGGGAAAATTTCTCCCGAGGTAGCGATGGTAATAATATCTCCGGGGCGCACCGCCTCCTCGATACTCTCCGCCCAGTGAACCTTCACCCCTATTTTCTCCTGCATCTCCGCCGCAAAGGAGTCGTAGGCCCCCTTGTGAATGTCGTAGAGCCAGGCCTCCTCCAGGGAGGGGCATCCCGCCTTGAGAGCCAGCATGCAGGCCCGGTTGATCACACCGCCCCCGATGATCCCCACGGTTTTCGCCCCTTTGCATGCCAGGTGACGGGCCGCCACTCCGGGCACCGCTCCGGTGCGCATGGCACTTACGAGATTTCCCGACATGATGCAGAAGGGCATCCCCGTATCCGCATCGTTGAGGATAGTGGTGAGCACCGACCGAGGAAGCCCTCTCTTGCGGTTTTCCGCATTGGAACCGTACCACTTCTCGCCGCAAATTTTATAACGCCCTCCAAGGTAGGCAATCATGGCCATGAAACGCCGGTCCGGCCCCGTGACGGGCATACCGGGAAAGCGCTCCTTTTCGGGAAAGTAGATCATCTGGCCGTGCTCGTTTTCCAGAGGGCCTCCCATAAGATAGTCCCCCTTGCCGATGAGGCTGAAGACATCTTCGATAACATCCACACAGGCAGGCATATCAAGCACCCCCACCTCAAGAAGATCCTTCTGGGAGAGTAGCAGGGTGGTTACGCCGGTTTCACTCATAACAGTTTTCCTCCTTAGCACGTAACACGTATATAGGAACGTGTACGCCCTATAATAATGCCGATCGTGTCGGCGGGTTCCTACAGCAAAAAACTTTGCGTTAGAGATCTCTTCCGTATTAGAGAAAGATTTCTTGCGGAAAAGAGCAGAAAAAGAATAATCCCTTTGCAGCGCCACTCTATCAAATCCGCAGAAAGAAAGCAACCGTTCTTTTTATGAAATGAGTGAAACATACATTTCTATAAAATAGGCCGAGAGATACACAAAAAGCCCCTCTTAGGGGGCTTGAAGAGTTGTTTATGGGAGGGCTTGGAGAATCTCAGAGCTTTCTTTTAAGGTAGGAAGCAAGAAGAAGATCGCAGACTCCCGAAAGGGCCAGGAGAGGCCCGAGCCAGCGGAACACTCCCAGAGAGTGCCGCATCCCCCAAAGTTCCACGGCAACGCCTGCAAGGATGAAGAAGGCCCCTCCCAGACGGAGCAGCACGATCATTCCAGGATTGCTTTTCATGCTTTCTCCTCCCTTACTTCAATGCTTCCACTATTGTCATCTATACACCAGGCGGGGAGAGCCGCATAGAAGAAAGTCCCCCGTTTTTCGTCCGAGACGAACCAGATATCCCCCCTAAGATACTGCCGCAGAAAGAGCTTCATGCTGTAGGTGCCGATACCCCGCCCCTCTCCCTTGGTAGAAAAGGAACGCCGGAAGATCCGGTACCGCACCTCTTCGGGGAGAACTCCCCGGTTGTGCACCCAGAAGAGAATCCGATCCTCTCGGGAATTCCCCTCCCTCTGGCACCCTGCGGTAACCAGCCCTCCAGGAGGGGTGGCCTCCAGGGCATTTTTCATCATGTTCAGAAGCACCCGGCGGAAGAGGAGTTCGTCTCCCCAGGCCATGCAAGGGTTCCGAGGAGGAACAACCACGATCTCCCTACCCCGGGAGATGTCCGGAAAGGAACTCATCTCTTCGGCAATGTTCCGGATAAAGGACTCCCCCTCTAGCGGTACCGGAGCCACTCGAAGGGTACCCTTTTCGGCAGAGAAGAGGCTTCGTTGGGCTTCAATTTCTTCCACAAGAAGGGTGGTTCCCTGTTTCATAATGGGCAGGGTCTCCCGAAGCTCTTGCAGACTTACCGTATTCTCAAGAATCTCCACCACTCCCTGGATAACGCCGGCGGAATTCATAATGTCGTGAAAAAAGGTGCGCTCCATGCGCTCCCGATACTTCTCCCGGGAGATATCCTCCAGGGTAACCAGAAAAAAACGGAGTCCTTCCACCCAAAGAGGCGATGCGGTAACACGATACTCTACCTCTGAAAAATCTTCCTCTCCAGAAATATCAATGGCACACTCCCGAGTGATCTGGCAATCTTCCCGAAGGGAGGTAAAAAGAGCCCGTCCCACGCCGCAATAACGACATGCATCTCCTCCGCCACAGCCGAGAGGGCTATCCCAAGCATGGGAGCAGCCCAGGATTTCCCCGGGCCTAGGGGGCTTGCAATCAAGCATGAAATTCTTACCCAAAGCATCTTGAAAAGGCTTGTTGCCGTAAAGGATATGCCGTCGTGCATCAAGCACCACCATGTAGTGGGGGAAAGCATCCATGAGTTTGTCCATATTATCCGCTCGGCTGAAGACCTCCCGATAGAGTAGGATTTCCTCTTCGGTAGAACGCCGTATCTCAAGAATTTCCAGAGAACACATCCTGCCACATCCCTCCAGAGTGCGCTACAACCTTCCGGCACAAAAAGCCCCGAAAGCAGCTCTCCCTTCCCGCCAGATCGCCCCGCCGGCATGGTGCCAAAAAGCAACCGCCCTGCAGGGGGATCTACGGAGAGAGACGTCCATTATGCCGGATCATGGGGCACTCCACTTTTATTCTACACCATCTTTCCCCTCTTTATCGCCTCTTCCCCTTCTTTTGCGAGAAAAACGTTTTGAGACATTCCCTTTCCTCCTTCCCGAAAGTCACAAAGCCCCCGGAAGCTCAAGGGAGCTTCACTCTCATCTGAAAAATCGCCCATATTGCCGTCAAACCCTTTGACTTTACACCCTCTCTGCCCCATACTTCTTTCATAGGGGCGTATGCAACCCCCCTCTCAAGAACGCAAACAGGTATCTCCGGATGTTTACAGCATCCGAACATTTCAGGAACGGAGAGACTATAATGACAAATCAGAACAAGCTTCCGGAATATCTCGAGGTTCCCGTAGAGCGCATGACCCATCAAGGGGAGGGGATCGCCCGCTCCCCGGAGGGAAAGATCATTTTCATCCCCGGTGCCTTGCCAGGAGAGAAGGTACGCCTGAAGGTCATAGAGGAAAAAAAAGACTACGCCCGGGGAAAGGTTCTGGAGGTTCTGGAGGCTCAAAAGCTGCGGGCCCTTCCCCCCTGTCCCTGGTACGGTGAGTGTGGAGGATGCCAGCTCCAGCACGCCGCCTATCCTCTGCAGCTTCAGCTCAAAACGGAAATGATCCGGGGTGCCCTGCAGCGACTGGGGCAGCTGGAGCCCGAGCAGGAACCTGATCCCTGCGTGGCAAGCCCTAAGGCCTGGGGATACCGGAATAAAGCTGCCTTCCCCGTGCAGGCCAAACTCTCGGGAAAAGGAGCGCTCACGGGATTTTATCGTGAGCGAAGCCATCGGCTGGTACGCATTCGAAAGTGTCGGATTCTTCCTCCGGCGCTGAATGAACTTTACCGCAAGATGGAGAGCCTGGTAGGCTCGGAACACCTTCCGGGGTACTCCGAGGAAAAACAGCTGGGTTTTCTGCGACATATTCTTCTGCGGGAGACCGCATCTTCCTTGGGGATTACGCTTCTTGTGGGGGCCTCTCCTTCGAAAAGACAGGAAGAATGGATACGTCAGGAGATAGGGGGGCTTCTGGATTCTTTCGGCAAAGAGGGACATCTCTCCCTGGGGATTCAGCGCGAGGCGGGCAATTCACTCTTCGCCGAGGAGTACCGCTCCCTCAAGGGCTCTGGAGAATTTCGGGAACGCCTCCAGGGGATGGAGCTTGCCTTCCCCATGAATTCTTTCTTCCAGGTGAACACCTCCCAGGCAGAACAGCTCTTCTCCTTCGCCGCAGAGTACGCCGCCCAGTACCAGCCCGAATCCATAGTGGAACTCTACGCGGGGGTAGGGGCACTTACGGTTTTTCTTGCCCCCCATACGAAAAAGCTCCAGGCGGTGGAGTTCGGTGCCTCTTCCGTGACCTACGGGAGAAAAAACATGGAGGCCCAGGACTTTTCTCATGTGACCTTTGCCCAGGGAGATGCGGGGGAGTTTCTTCGCTCTCAAAGCACCCCTCCGGATATGCTCTATCTGGATCCTCCCCGAAAGGGGTGCGAACCCCCGGTGCTTCAGGAGATTCTCAAACTCATGCCCCGACAGGTGGTCTATATCTCCTGTAATCCCGCCACTCTGGCCCGGGATCTGCGGGTTCTCTGCGACGGAGGCTATACCTTCCGGAGCTACCGCCCCTTCGACATGTTCCCCCAGACCGCCCATGTCGAGACCGTGGCGTTTTTAGAGCGAACCTCCTAGACAGGCGAATGTAAAATTAGAAACTCGGCAAAGCGGTTTTCCTTGAAGTGTGACGTAACAAGAACAGCCACGAGCCTCTTCCCAAGTTTTTACTTGAGACACCCCAACCATCATTGTCTACCGCTCTTAGATACTCAAAAAATTAATGCACGCTACAAGCAAAGCCCCCCGGCGAGACATTTGTCTCCGCTGGAGGGCTTTGCTTGAGGCACAAAAATATGAAAGTTCGAGTTTTTCATGCTTTTTCGGTGGAGCTTTGCCCAGGGAGATTTTACACACGGAATTTCAGAAACTTCCCCGCCTCGGCCTTCTCTAGTTCTCTCTTTTTTCCCCAGGTTTTTCCGAAAGGGAGCCTTCGATGACCGCTTGAATCACCCCCGGAAGCCTACCGAAACATTTTAATATCACCCGTAAACTTGTTCACCTTCTTTTTCGGCCCGTAGAGACAGAACCCCGCATAGTCCATGCTCTTTTCCGAAGCGACCTTAAGCTTTGCGGCGTACTCCTCGTAGCTCAGGGATCCCTGGGCTATACGGCTGAAACCGATGAGGTGCAGGTCTTCATGAGAGGCCTTCAAAAGCGCATGGTAGCGTTCTTTCAGCTCTTGGGGAGGAAGGCATAAGATAGGGATGGGGATACTGGTTATCCCCGCATGAATTCGTCCTTCTCCATCCTCCAAAGCTTCTCCGATCAGTCCCTCCACTGCGCTTGCCAGGCTAATTCCCAGGGCCGCCGTGGTGTTCGCCACCAATCCCGGGGGCAACTCCTCGTTTACAATCATGACACACTTCATTCTTTCTACCTCCTTGCCTTTTTTCGGCAAACTTCAGTATGAAGGAGAAGAATTCCCGTGTATTGTAAAAAATTGACGCTACTCTCCAAAGGATCGCCGGTATTGCAAGGGAGTTATGCCATGGGCTTTTTTGAACTCCCTGGAGAAGTAGGCCTGATCATAAAAACCCGCCGCCAGGGCAATTTCCGCAAGGCTTTTCTGTGATGCCAGAAGCCTCTTGGCATATTCCACCTTGAGCTGAAGCTGAAAGGCATTGGGAGTGGTGTTGTACACGGCCTTAAAGCCCTTGATGAGAGCAAATTTACTGCCTCCGAAGAGCTTCTCCAGTGCATGCAGATCCAGAGGGTCCAAAAAGTGCACTTCCATATACTCTTTTACCCTACGGACAGCTTCCCGATCCTCAAGATCTATGAAAATCTGCACCGTCCCAGCCAGGCCTGCAAGGACCTCCGCTAGGGCTACCTCCTGATGGAATCGCTCTTTGTGAGATTTAAGAAAGGCCACCAGCTTTTGCAGCTTATGGAACTGCTCGGGCTCAAGCCTACGGATGCCGATGGCATGAAGTTCCGAAGAATTTTCGAAGAGTCCCCGGACAAATTCCTGGCGCATGTAGATCATGGTGAACCCCCAGTTCTCTGGATTCACGGGCTGGCATTTATGGCCTACAAAGGGAGAGATAAGAATGGCGTCCCTCGCCTGAAGCCTGTATTCCCGAGATCCCACCTCCAGCACGGTAGAGCCTCGTTCGATGAACCCCAGGGAGAATTCCCGGTGCAGATGATTTTTATAAGCATGGATGTCGTCTGAACAGGTTTTGATTTCCGCTATATTAAAAAATTCCGAGTGAAAATATTTTATTCCCATGGAAGACCTTTCTTTTTCACAACTTTTTCGGCTCAACCTTACCGCCGGAGGGCTTTTCAAAAGAACATACGAAGGATCCGGGATGCTCCGTAAAGACGAAATCCCGCATCTCTCCGAGGGGCCCATCTATGCGTGGCAGGCATGGGGCATGGCGTGAAAAATACGAAGGAGAGAGCTTTGCCCTAGTGCATCATTCCTGCTTATATTGTGACTTCGGCTGAAATCCTGGAGCTGGAGCTTGTGTGTCCGGAGGCGCGAGCATAGTGGTCGGCGAGTGCAGCTTTGCGTCGCGGAGAACCTCCTGGTGGCAGGCGGACGTGCCAGCAAGTCGCAGTCGCGCAGCTGGACAGCGCGTCTGTGGCGACGGTTCGGAGCAGCAAAGCAAGGGAGCGGTTCGCCACTTTCGGAGCCGAGGGGACACACAAGCGGAGGCTCCCATTCCAAGACACAATATAATGTGGAACAACCCACTAGAGGGGCTTTTCCGCAAGCCCCTCCACTCGGTGGATATTTTCCACAAAAGCCCTCACCACCCGGGGATCGAATTGGGTGCCCACACATCGACACAGTTCTTCCAGAGCTTCCTCCCGGGAAAGAGCCTTCCGGTAGGGACGATCGCTCACCATGGCATCGTAGGCATCCGCCACAGCGACGACGCGGCAGGGTAAAGGGATCTCCTCTCCCCCTTTGCCATCGGGGTACCCCTCCCCGTCCCAGCGCTCATGATGCCCCCGGATATACTCCGCCACGTGAGCTATTTCGGGAATTCCCGCAGCGATACGGGCTCCGATTTCGCTATGACTCTTCATGGTGTGCCACTCCTGCTCGTCAAGCTTGTCAGACTTGAAGAGAATGCTGTCCGGAATGCCTACCTTGCCGATATCGTGAAATTGGGCAAGCAATCGGATATCGCTGATCTCCGCATCCGAAAATCCCAGACATCGGCCCAAAAACGCCGAAAGCGCAATCATGCGCTGCCCATGCCCTTCGGTATTGTAATCCCGAGCTTCCAGAGCCTTCATGAGGGTCCGGACAATGGAATTACGAATGCTGTCGCTGTGAAGAAGTTTTTTTCGGTACATGGCATTGTCCGCATCCAGAAAGAGAGCATGGCTGTTACCGGAACAGGTTTCGGTGAAGGCATAGCCCACAGAAACGCTCAGATGAAAATCCGAGTCCCGGAGGTTGATGATTCCGACTCCCCCCTCCAGATCACAGCAAAACCGCTGAAGCTCCTTCTCGGTGATATGGCAGAGAAGCACTCCGAACTCGTCTCCTCCGATTCTTGCAACAACGTCCTCCCGGCGCACGGTAAAGGAAAGAAGCTCTGCCACCTCCTTCAGGAACATGTCTCCCGCAGAACTTCCAAAGGTATCATTGATAAATTTCAGCCCGTCGATATCACAAACGATAATCCCCATGGCCCCCTCGCATCTCTGGGAAAAACTCTCGAGAGATTCTTCGAAGTAGGTGCGGTTGAAAAGTCCCGTAAGGTTATCCCGAATGCCGAGGGTATGCATTTTTTCCGCCATCATCCGCTGCTCCGTCATGTCCCTTATGAGGAAAAGTACGGAGTTTTCCGAGTCCATCACCCCCCGGACTTCGTAGTAGAAGTTTCTCCCCCCTCTTTGGAGGGTGCAGCAAAACTCCTCCATTTTCCGGAAAGCTCCCACCTTCGTGGCCACCGAAAGAAAAAGATTCGCCATACTGGGCTCTAAAAGCTCCGAAAGATGCTGTTTTCGAGCCTGCACCTCCGCACGAGGCTTTATCAGGTTTGGCTCCCGAAGGTAAAAGGTAAGCACATGCCCCTGAAGGTCAATCACTAAAAGGGTATCCGGCATGGCTTCAAGAAGGGCCTTTTGCTTTTCATTGGCCCGTTCGAGTTCTTCCAGACGCTTCTGAAGCTCCGGGTAGTAGCTTTTGCGGAGAGAGTTGTCTCCCAGGCCGATGATGCTTTCCCGGAGCTGCTCCGCGTTGGCCCGCACCCTGGAGATGTTGATACGGGGGGCATCCTTTTCAGAGGATCCGTTCATAGATTCCCTCCAGCTCCCTCACATCCGGTAGCACCGGATTGGTGGCCATGCAAGGATCGTTCAGGGCATTTACCGCAAGCTTCGGAATGTCCTCACGCCGAATTCCCTTCGCCTTGAAATCTTCTGCAATACCCAGAGAAGAGCGCATCTCCCGAAGAAGGCTTATAAGACTCTCCAGGGCGGCGTCTTGCGATGCATGAACCCCACCGATGCCCATGGCCAAGGCAATATCTCCATAGCGCTCTTTTGCGTAGGGGGCGTTCATGCGTATCACCAGCTCCAGCAGAATGGCGTTGCACTCCCCGTGAGGCAGGTCGTACATGCCTCCCAGACTGTGGGCCATGGCATGCACCGCCCCCAGACTGGCATTAGAGAAGGCAAGCCCCGCATGCATGCTCCCGGACATGAGATGATACATTTCCTCGATATTTCCAGGATCCTTTATGGCGGGAATCACGTGGCCGCTGATTTCCCGAATCGCCTGGAGGGCGTGCACATCGGTCACCGAGGATTGAGCATTGGAAACATAGGCTTCTACGGCATGGGTAAGAGCATCCATGGCAGTACACGCGGTGAGGTACGGCCCCATGGTGGTAAGAGGGAGAGGGTCTATGAGGGCGATGTCCGGGACGATCATCTTGCTAATGATGGCAATTTTAATTTTTCTTGAGCTATCCAGAATAATGGCAAATTGGGATACATCTGCGGAAGATCCCGCGGTGGTGGGAATACAGATTATAGGAGGGATGGGAATATCCACCCGGTCCACGCCTTCGTAATCACAGATGTGACCTCCGTTACGGGCCACCATGCCAATTCCCTTGGCACAATCTATGGCGCTTCCTCCCCCGAGAGCAATAAGAGCATCGCACTCCTCTCGAAGGAAGACCTCCGCCCCCTCATGGACATCGCTATCCCGGGGGTTCGAATGCACCTGGGAGAAGACGTGATGGGGTATTCCCTTTTCCTTCAGGTTGCGGCAGGTCTCCCCCACCCACCCCGTAGCGATCACTCCCGGATCCGTAACGATCAGGGCGTGGCGAACCCCTAGGTTTCTCGCATAGTTCCCCGCCAGAAGCCGGGCATCTCGGCCGAAAACAAACTCCGGCACCACCACTTTTCGAAGGTCTGTACTGTTGTATGTACTCACAAACACCCCTCCTTCGCCATCACATCACCTTGCTGCAACGTCCGGAGAAGACGAAAAAGAGGCCAAAGAGAACCCCCTCACTCCCGGCGCACAAAGAAACACCACCATGGGCATGCACATATCATATTCAGAAAATGGCTTCACCATTTGCTTTTTTGATTATACCCTATAGAACCTCAATTGGAATAGTTCTTACCTTCTCTGCCATCCTCCTCCTATTTCACCACGTATAGCGGGGTACAAAAAACCGGCGCTTTCCCCCATAAGGGAAAACACCGGCTAAAAGAAGGAGGAGGCTCTTTTGTGAAAGACGCTTTTTTTAGCCCTTTTGATTCTCCTCATGCAGCTGCTCCCGGGCATGCTCCCGAATACCCGCAGCGATCACTGTGGCTTTCTGGGAGGCGGCGCTTACGGCTTTCATGAAGGCGGTACGGATACGACCATCCTCCAGCTCGTAGATCCCCTCGATGGTAACGCCTCCGGGGGTGACCACCTGATCCCGCAGCTCCGCAGGGTGCTTATCCGAGGAGAGGAGATGGTGCGCCGCCCCGATGAAGGTGTGGGCCGCCGCCTTGAGAGCCAGATCCCGGGGAAGCCCCACCCGGAGGGCTCCGTAGATCATGGCCTCCAGCACCGTGTAAAGGTAGGCGGGACCGGAGCCGGACATGGCGGTGAGCACGTCGAGATACTGCTCCTCCACCTCTTCAAACTCGCCGAGATGCCGGAAGAGAGCCCGTACGAGATCCCGCTCCCGGGCAGTAACGTCGGGGCCGCAGGTAAAGATGGTGAAGGCCCGACGGATCTGCACGGCGGTGTTGGTCATCCCCCGGATATAGTGGGCCTCGGGAACGGTCTCCTTCATGATCTCCAGAGGGATAGCCGCAGCCATAGAGATCACTGTCTTCTGCTCCAGAGCCCCCCGAAGCTCCAGCAGCACCGGCACCATCTGCTTGGGCTTCACCGCCAGAATAATAATCTCCGCCTCCTCCGCGGCCATTCGGTTATCCGAAGTGATGCGGATCTCCATCTTCTCCAGATGTCGCAGCTTTTCCACGTCTCTTCGTGTGGCGGTGACCTCACAGTAGGGGGCTAGGGCCTGAGCCATGGCTCCCCCGATAATCCCCGCTCCGAGAATGGCTACCTTTTTATTGCGAAAATGCTCCATTTTCTACACATCCTTTTTCAATTATTGAGTGCCGTAATGGGGGCGGGAATGCGCCCTCCCCGGGCAATAAAGGCGGAGGAATCAAAGGGGCTCACCTGCATCACCGGAGCGGTACCGAGAAGCCCCCCGAATTCCACAGAATCCCCCACCTTTTTACCAGGCACGGGAATCACCCGCACCGCCGTGGTTTTGCGGTTGATCATGCCGATGGCGGCTTCGTCTGCGATAATAGCGCTCAGGGTGGCCGCCGAGGTGTCTCCGGGAACGGCAATCATATCAAGCCCCACGGAGCAGACACAGGTCATGGCTTCGAGCTTTTCGATGTTCAGGCTTCCCTCGGTAACCGCCCGAATCATCCCCGCATCCTCGCTCACGGGAATAAAGGCTCCGCTCAGCCCCCCCACGTAAGAGGATGCCATGGCTCCCCCTTTTTTAACCGCATCGTTCAGCATGGCAAGAGCCGCGGTGGTTCCGGGAGCACCACAACGTTCCAGCCCCATGGCTTCGAGAATTTCCGCCACGCTGTCCCCCACTGCGGGGGTGGGAGCCAGGGAAAGGTCCACGATACCGAAGGGTACTTCCAGGCGACTGGAGGCCTCCCGCCCCACCATCTCCCCCATACGGGTGATCTTAAAGGCCATCCGCTTGATCCGATCCGCCAACTGCCCCAGGGGGATATGAGGCTCCCGGCTCACCACATTTCGGATAACTCCGGGGCCGCTCACTCCCACGTTGATCACCGTTTCAGGCTCTCCTATGCCGTGAAAAGCCCCCGCCATGAAGGGGTTATCCTCGGGGACATTGCAGAACACCACCAGCTTGGCGCATCCCAGCCCCCCCTGCTCGGCGGTCTTGGCGGCGGTTTCGAGAATAACCTCCCCCATGATCTTCACCGCATCCATATTGATTCCAGACTTGGTGGTTCCCACATTTACCGAAGAACAAATCCGTTCGGTAACCGCCAGAGCCTCGGGGATGGACCGAAGGAAGATCTGCTCCTGGGGACTCATCCCCTTATGTACCAAAGCGGAGTACCCCCCGAGAAAGTTCACCCCCACCTCTCGGGCAGCCTGGTCCAACTTTCGGGCCATGAGCACCATCTCCTCGGAGGAAGCGGTACCCGCAAGAAGAGAGACGGGAGTCACCGCAATACGCTTATGGATGATGGGAATGCCATAGTATTTTTCGATCTCCTCACCCACCGAGACAAGACGCTCCCCTCGGAGACAAATCTTGTCGTACATCTTCCGGGCCACATCCTTGCCGCTTTCCGCAAGACAGTCCAGAAGGGATATTCCCATGGTAATGGTGCGGATATCGAGCTTTTCATCCTCGATCATTCGGATGGTCTCCATGATCTCCCGGGGTGTAAAATGAAAGGCCATGATGCCACCTATATCCTGTGCATCTGGCGGAAAATATTTTCGTGCTGGGCGGTAACCTTTACCCCCAGCTCATCTCCCCGGGCCTGCAGACGATCCCGCAGGTCCACCAGGCTTGTGGTACAGTGCTCCAGATCCACCACCATGATCATGGTAAAAAAACCATCAATTACGGTCTGACTGATCTCCATTACGTTCCCTTGGTAGTCACTGATGGTTCCGGTGATACCGGCGATAATTCCCATGGTATCCTTTCCAAGCACGGTCACCACCATGCGATTCGTCTGAGCTTCGGGCATAACAACATCATCTCCTTGATGTGCAGGGGCTCTTCCCCGTGGAATAATAGCGATAGAAAGCAGGCCTTTCCGGTGCGGAAGGTTTGAACGTTTCTTGATTTCCGAAAAACCCGCATAATAGCCATGCATACTACCCGAGAGAAGCAGGACTGTAAAGAAGCAGCGCGATATGAAACCGATATTTTTCAAATACATGAAATTCCAGAGATCCCCTCCCAAGGCATTTTGGAGGATACAACCCCTCGGAAAGCTCTTCTCCTTTTCTCATTTCTCCAAAATCCACGTTTTTTTCTCCTCCTTTTCAAGAAAGGACAAAAAAACGCATTTCCTCCACCCCGAAAAGAAACCATGGTAACTTTACGTAAAAAAACTGAACAAAAAACCATCGAACGAAGTGCATGCTTTTTTTTCAAAATCCTTCAGACTGTGGGAAGACCATCAAAGGATGTCATCTTTGGTTATACACACAGGAGGGATATATATGTACTCTCGCACATTCAAGGTAGCACCCCATCAGGTTTTTGAAACTCTGGAAAAATGGATCCTTCGGGACGGCTTCGATATCGTGGTGGATATGGAAAAGTCTCAGGGGAGCCACCTGGTGGATGCCCGAAACGGTGAGGAGTGGCTCGATTTCTACACCTTCTTCGCCTCCGCCCCCTTCGGCATGAACCACCCCGCTCTAGCGAACGAGGATTTCAAGGAGAAGATCTTCCGGGCGAGCATCAACAAGGTAGCCAACTCCGATGTCTATACTCAGGAGATGGCAGAGTTCGTGGAAACCTTCGCCAGGGTGGCGGTTCCTCCGGGGTTTACCCACCTCTTTTTCGTGGATTACGGCACGTTGGCGGTAGAAAATGCCTTCAAGGTGGCCATGGACTGGAAGGTCCGCAAGCTTCTCGCAGGGGGAAAGATCTCTCAGGGTGAGGCTGTGAGCGGCTCCAAGGGAACTAAGGTACTGCACTTTCACGAGGCCTTTCACGGCCGCGGGGGCTACACTCTGAGTGTGACGAATACTCTGGATCCCAACAAATACCAGTATTTCGCCAAGTTTTGCGAATGGCCCCGGGTGCTGAACCCAAAAATCCAGTGGCCTCTGGAGGAAAATCTTGATATGGTGGAGTGGCTCGAAGATGTGTCGCTCAAGCAGATTTACCAGGCCCTGGAGGAAAATCCTGATGACATCTGTGCCATTCTTCTGGAACCGGTTCAGGGCGAAGGGGGAGATAACCATTTCCGCACGGAATTTCTGCAGAAGCTTCGGGAGATCTGTCATGCTCACGACATTCTTCTGATCTTCGACGAAGTGCAGTGCGGCATGGGAATTACGGGAAAGATGTGGGCCTGGCAGCACCACGGAGTAGAGCCGGATATCTTCGTGTTCGGCAAAAAATCCCAGGTCTGCGGCATCTGCGCTACTTCCCGGATCGACGAGGTGGAGGAAAACTGTTTTAGCGTATCCAGCCGGATCAACTCCACCTGGGGAGGCACTCTTGCGGACATGGTGCGTTCCACTCGGTATCTGGAAATTTACGAGGAGGAGGATGTTCTCGAATACGTGGCAGAGATAGCAGGCCCTCGACTGCTGCAGGGGTTGCAGAAGCTGCAACAGGAGTTCCCCACTCTCGTTCGCAACGTTCGGGGGAAAGGGCTGATGTGCGCCTACGATCTGCCAAATTCCGAGATCCGGAACCGGGTTCTGAAAGCCCTTTGGGAGAAAAAGGTGCTTATCCTCCCCTGTCAGAACAAAACCATCCGCTACCGCCCGGCACTGAACGTCTCTCCGGAAGATCTCGACAGGAATCTGGAGATAACCCGGGAGATTTTGAAAAAAGAGCAGACTGCCTGACAATAGGTCTCCCCGGAGGAGCCTTTCTCTAAAAAACGCCGCAACGGGGCTGATAGAGAAAGGCTCCGAAGGCGTTCGCTTTTCCCTCCATTTTGCTAAAATATCCCCGAAGACGCTCTTTCTTTTCGAAAAACATGGGAGGAGGTGAAACCATGAGAAACCCCGCCGCACCGGAAGATGATTCTCTCCGGCTCCAGGGAAGCTATCGCCAGCCTCTCCTGGGAGAGAGCAATCCGCACTTCCTCTTTAACACCCTGAATCTTATCGCTCGAATGGCCGCCAGAGAAGAGGCGGGAGAGACCGAAGAAATGGTGCTGCACTTTGCGAAATATCTGCGCTACCTTCTGCGGAAACAGAACCGAAACGAGCTGATCCCTCTACGCCAGGAAATAGACGGCCTAGAGCATCTCTTCCACATCTTTAAAAAACGCTTTGGGGAGAAGCTGGAGTACCGGATATCCCCCGAGGAAGAGACCCTCTCCCTCTTCGTCCCCTTCCTGATCCTTCTCCCCCTCGTAGAAGAAATTCTCGTTCGGAGAGTAGAGGAAAGCACTGTTCCTCTGACGCTGGAGATCCGAACAGGAGTAACTCCGGAAAAATATCTGGAGATTGTTCTTCAGGAGAAAAGCAGCTTTTTTCAACGATCTTCTGGAGAGGGGGAGCGAGAAATTCTTGCAGTACGGGAGCGAATACGATATCACTACGGAGAAGCGGGAGGACTCACCATAGAATCTCTCCCCGGCGGGGAAACTCGCAGGGTCATCCTTCTCCCGCTGCGTTGACGCAACATATTCCGTGTAGAGGGGAAAGGCCATGAAAATTCTTATTGTGGAAGATGAGCAGCACGAGCGGGAGTTTCTGGAGGAACTCCTGAAAAAGAACCCTCTCGCCTCGCAGGTCTGCAGCGTGGGGGATGGCCGGGCCTTCGTGCACAAAGCCCTGGAGTGGAATCCGGAACTGGTCTTTCTGGACATCAAGATCCCCGAGCAGAACGGACTGGATGCCCTGGGGGAACTCCGAAAGAGAGGCTTTCAGGGACAGGTGATCGTTCTTTCAGCCTACGATTTTTTCGAATACGCCCAGTATGCGGTAGCTCTGGGGGTCTCTCTCTACCTTCTGAAACCTGCGGGGGAGGAGGAGATTTTTCGGGCTCTCGAAAAGGTGCACCAAAAAATCTCCCGCAAATCTCTTCACAAAGAACAGCGTCACGCTTTGCGCCATTTCATGGAGAGCCACCGGGGAGAGGCTTTCAAGACCATTCTTGAAAAATTGCTTTTTCAGGAGGAACTCCCCGAGGAGACGCTGAAAATTGTGGAGGAACTCGGTTTTTCTCCTCATGAGGGGATCTTTCTGCTGGGAATGCTGCTTCCGGATCGGGGCGAACCCTCCCGGAACGTTCTCCTTGAAGCTAAAGAGGAGATGCAGAGCCTTCTCCCCCAGGAGATCCTGATCATTCCATGGAGTTCCCGCCTGCTCTTTCTGGCGGGGCCCGTGGGAAGAGAGATCTCTCTGGAGGAGACCCTCCTCACTCTGGGGGAGTTCTTTTCGCAAAGGGATCTTTCTCCGAATATCCTCTACGAGGAGCATCTTTCGGGATTAAAGAACCTTGCCCGGATCATGCCGAAGATGGAGCAGGAGCTGGAAGACAGCTTTCTTATGGGAAAGGGGCTTCTCCTCTCCCGGGAGGCTTTCCTCAGGGAGGAGCCGGAACAGCTCCCCTCAAGCTTTCAGGATCGCCAGAAATATCGTTTTGAGCGACATCATCTTCTGGATCTCTTCAAAAATGCCCGGGATCGCCAGCTACAACCCAGCATGTGGAGCTTTTTCGAAGAACTTGCCCGGCATCTCGGTACACCCTGCGCAAACATGGCCATCAAGGGATTGCTTCTCTCCATGCTGGAGTACTGCTTTTCCATGAACTGCCCGGAACCTGCCTATACATCCCTGGGGAGAGAGATTTTTACAAGCTCCCCCTGGGAGCATACGAATGCAAAGGATCACGCCGCCTTTCTCCGTCTACTAGAGCGGCTTTTCGAAATGCGCCGGCTCTTGCAGGACAAGAATGCCGCCCTGGTAGGAGAGGTAACGGAGTTCATTCACAACAACGTGGATTCTGCAAACCTGGAGAGTGCAGCCCAGCAGGTAGGGGTCTCTCCTCAGTACCTCAGCCGGCTCTTTCACAGCGTCTCGGGAAAGAAATTTATCGACCTGGTGAAGGAGCTACGCATGGAGGAGGCCAAAAAGCTTCTCGCCCGGGGGGCATCGGTGCGGGATACCGCCATCGCCGTGGGATACGGCAATCTCTCCTACTTCAGCCTCACCTTCAAGAACCACACCGGCCTCTCCCCCCGGGACTTCGCAAAACAACAGACATCTTCGTCCCCTTCATAGATGGAAAGAACAAGCGCCCGGGGGTTCTCCCCCCGGGCAGCCCTTACAAAAAGTTTTCCGTGAAAAACACACCCAAGGAAACCTTGGAAAATTCTAGATCTCCACTTCCGTCCCTACCCCTTTTTCCAGAGCCTTTTCGTAGATGAGTTTGGCGGTCATCATATCGTGGCTCGCGATGCCCATGAGCACTGCGCTCCGCCGCCCCTCACGAGGAGCATCTTTAAGCCCTGCGCAGAGATGTCCCATATCGCAGAAGATCTGCTCCCTGGTGGGGTATCCTTTCTGGAAATAGGTACCCTGCTCCTGGGTCCAGAGATACTGGTTCACATCATCGCAGACAAAACAAGCGGTGTTAGTCATGATTTCTTCATGAAATGCAGCGTCGTAATCCACGGAGATGGCGAGCACGTCCTTCTTGAGCCATGCTGAAGGAATAAAACGCTCCGGATCAGCCACGATGGGAGTACAGGTTACCACCACATCCGCCCCCGCCACGGCCTCCCGCTTCTCCGCACAGGGGATAATCTGCACCTCCGGAACCTGGGCATGTACCCGGCCCCGGAACTTCTCCACCTGCTCGGGGTAGAGATCGTAGGCCCGGATCTCCCGAATCTCCGGCAGAGCCTCCATAATGGCCATGGCATTGGTCCACCCCTGCACCCCAGCCCCGATAATGCTCAGCACTTTGGAGGCGGGATCTCCCATATATTTGGCGCAGATTCCGCTGGCGGCGCCGGTTCTCCAGGCGGTGATCCAGTTGGCATCCATGATGGCCTTCACAAAACCCGTTTCTGGGTCATTGAGGCAGAGCACCCCCGTAATGTACGGAAGTCCCTTGGCCTGATTGGGGGGATACCCCGCCACCCATTTGATCCCCGCCACATCCATATCGCCCCCTACCCAGCAGGGCATGGCGTGGATAAAACAATCGTGCCGGGGATGGGCGCCGATTTTGGGGGGAAGTTCCACCTTTCCCTCTCCTTTGAGCTGAAACCCCTTCTCCACCGCCTCCATAACATCCTTTACGGAGATTCCCAGAGACTGCACCTGCGCTTCGGAAATGCACAATACCTTCATCGTACACAACCCCCTTTAATAATCCACCGCCATGGTGGGCCTGTTTCTGCTACATTTTTTGGGAAACTACAGAAGTTCCCGGATATCCAAATCCTTGCGCACAAAAAGATCCTCTTTTGAAACAAAATCTTCGAAGGCATCCAACCGCTCCCGCATCTTCTCGGGGCTTCGGAGATAGAAGGACGTGAGGAGATAGTGGGTGAGAGAAAAAGCCCCCGCGCAAGGATCAATAAAGGAAAGGTACTGCATGGGAGCCTCCAGGAGAATATCCCCCAGAGGAGCCAGCGGCGAGAGCGGACCGTCCGTAATGGCAATGAGAGAGACCTTTTTTTCTTTCAGCATTTCCGCCAGAATCTGGGTATCCCGGGGATACCGGGGAAAGCTGTAGATCACTCCCACTGCGTGCTCTCCTCCATCCCGGATACGGCTGAAGGCATGCTGATCCAGATTGCGGAGAAGGTGCACACCCTTGCGGAGGATACCGAGAAAATACGCCATATATTCCGCAAGACAAGCATTGGCGAGAAGTCCCACCACGAAAACATGCTCGCGCTGCTCCAGAAGATCTACCGCCCGAGAAATACCCTCTTCGGAGAGTTTATTCTCCATCTTCCCCAGCATGGCGTGCTCCAGAGAGAGCACCTTTCGAGAAAACTCCGACTCCGGAGGAAGGATGGAGGCATCCTCGTACCGTTCAAGAGAGGAGAGCCGATCCTGGAGCGCTTCCTGCAGGGCTTTCTGAAACTCGGGAAACCCCGAAAAGCCGAGATTACGGGCAAGACGGATCACTGTGGCGTTGCTCACCCCTCCATGTAGGGCAAGGGCCAGAGAATTCATGAAAGCTGCCTGATGCAGCTCCTTGAGAATAAAGGCCAGAAGCTGCCGCTGGGCGGGGGGAAACTCAGCCCCTCGTTCGGAAAAGAGACGCGCTAAATCTCGGGAGACAGTACGCTCCATAAGGCCGCACCAGCCTTTCTGAAGAAATTTCTTCTACAATATAAGCTTATGAAGAATTTTTGTCAACAAGAAAGCCTCGCCGAAAAACGTTATAATGCATATGGTAAAACTCATATCGGTACATACACAGATAAAGGAGGCTTATTTATGTCTTTCGATTTTCCAGAACCCATAAAAAAACTCCCCCGAGCGACCATACCCCTAGAAGGGGTTACGGCCTATCTGTCCCAAGCGGAAACACATCAAATCATTTTTATGCATTTCGAAAAAGATGTAGATTTGCCCGAACACTCCCACGGGGCTCAGATAGGGATCGTTCTGGAGGGCACCATAAAGCTCATTATCGACGGAAAGGAACATCTTTTTTCCAAGGGGGATCAGTATTACATACCCGAAGGCACTCCGCATTCGGGTATGATTTATGCGGGATATGCGGATATTACCTTTTTCGGGGATCCTCACCGTTATGCCCAGGAAAAAAGTTCATAGAAAACGCTGGATAATTTCAAAATTTGAACACATGACTTGCAATACAAAGCAACGATTTCTGGCGCCAGCATGGACTTCTGTGCTAAAAGTCATTTTCTAAAAAATTTTAACGTTTTACTGCGCATAAAAAAAGAGACGCCTCTTTCTAAGGAGGAGCCTCTTTCAAAAAACTTTCTACCTTATGATCCCCAGTTCCCTTCCTGCGGTAGTGAAAGCGTCCACCGCAAAGTCGAGATCCTCCGGAGTGTGGGCGGCGGAGATCATCACCCGGATCCGGGCGGTACCCTGGGGGACCGTGGGAAAGGCGATGGCCTGGGCAAAAACTCCTTTTTCGAAGAGCAGGGAGCTGAGCTTCCGGGCCAGAGTAGCATCTCCGATGATGACGGGGGTGATGGGGGTATCGCTATGCCCGGTGTTAAACCCTAGGGAGGCCATCTTCTTTTTGAAGACATCTCCGTTCTTCCAGAGCCGAGAGACGAGTTCGTCGCTCTCCTGAAGGATCTCCACCGCCGCCAGGTTCGCCCCCACGTCGGGGACCGTCATGGCGCTAGAGAAAAGGAAGGGACGGGATTTCTGGTTGAGGTACTCCACCAGCTCTTTGCTCCCCGCCACGAAGCCCCCCACCACACCGAAGGCTTTGGAGAGGGTTCCCACCTCCACCTCTACCTTGCCGTGAAGGCCAAAATGATCAATAATCCCCCGGCCGTGGCTTCCGAGAACCCCTTCGCCGTGGGCATCGTCCACCATGAGCATTACATCATAGGTTTCGGTGACCTCCAGAAGCTCCGGCAGAGGAGCCACATCCCCATCCATGCTGAAGACCCCGTCGGTGATCACCAGCTTGCGGCAGTTGTGATCCTTGTACTCCTCCAGCTTCTCCCGAAGGGAGGCGGGGCTTGCGTGATCCCACCGGACGATCTTCGCCCGGCTGAGGCGGCAGCCGTCGATGATGGAGGCATGGTTCAGCTCATCCGAAAAGATGAGGTCATCCTTCCCCACCAGGGCGGGGATCACCGCCAGATTGGCGCAGAACCCCGACTGCAACACGATAGCCGCCTCGGCCCCCTTGAAGGCCGCCAGCTTCTCCTCAAGCTCCCGGTGAATGGAGAGGGTTCCCGCAATGGTGCGCACCGCTCCGGGGCCTACTCCAAAGGAATCGATAAGCTGCTTGGCTCGCCGGGAGATGCGCTCATCCGCAGCCAGACCGAGATAGTTGTTGGAACAAAGGTTCAGCACCCGCTTTCCCTCGATCTGGAGCCACCCCCCCTGAGGGCTTTCGAGGGTGCGAATCTCGTTATAGAGCCCCTCCTGTCGGAGTCGGGCAAGCTCTTCGGTAATAAAGGCCATTCGGTTGGTCATACTCTTTCCACCTCCATAAACAGATATCCTCTTCTTCGCCGTGCTATTCGGGAATCCCAAGCTTTTTGCGCAGATTGCCGATCATATCCCGGGACATGGCATCCAGATCCCACTGGGGGGCCCAGCTCCAATCCTCCCGGGCGGCGGCATCGTTCAGCCTCTGGGGCCAGGTATCCGCAATCTTCTGGCGCTCATCCGGAACGTAGCTACAGGTAAAGCCGGGGATAATCTTCTGGATGGCCTGGGCCATCTCTCCGGCGGAAAAGCTCAGAGAGGCCACGTTGTAGTTGCAGTAGCGTAGCGAGCTGCGCTCCGCCTTGGCAAGATCCACCAGAGCCTTCAGGGCATCCGGCATGTACATCATAGGGAGCACCGTATCTTCCGAGACGAAGCACTCGTAACTTCCCTGACGCAGAGCCTCGTAGTAGGCCGCCACAGCATAATCCGTGGTCCCTCCTCCGGGCTCGGTCTGCCAGCTGATGATACCGGGATAGCGCATCCCCCGCACATCCACACCGAACTTCTCCCAGTAATACTCCCCCATAAGCTCTCCCCAGACCTTGGTAATGCCGTACATGGTCTTGGGACGCAGCACCGCCACCTCTCCGGGGTTATCCCCCGTTTCGGGGCTGAAGGCGGCGATGGAGCTGGGACATATCACCCGATCAAGATTTTTCTCCCGGGCAAGCTCCAGCACGTTGAAAAAGCCCTCAGTATTCACCCGATGGCAGAGTTGGGGATTTCTCTCCCCCGTGGCGGAGAGAATCGCCGCAAGATGAAAGACCGTATCCACCTTATAGCGTTCCACAATTTCCCAAAGCTTTTCCCGGTTCAGAACGTCCAGAAGCTCCCTCGGGCCCTCCAGGATCCCCGCAAGATCCTTAGTATCCGAGGCAATTACATTATCGGGGCCCAACTCCTCCCGCAGCATCAGGGTGAGTTCCGTACCGATCTGGCCTCCTGCACCGGTCACAAGAATTCGTTTCATAAATGTTCCACCTCCCGCACGGTATTGTACATGGTACGCTCCATTCTTGCGAGAAGAGAGGCTGCATGTATATTACACACATTACCCTACATTTTTCCTACTTTTCAGATAACACTTTATCCTCCTGATGCGCTATTGCTTGGAGATGCCGCCGGGCGAAGTAGGTCTCCAGCTCCGCCACAAAAACGCCTCCGAGAATGATAAGCCCCCCGAAGACGATCTGAAGATGCAAATCTTCCTGCCCCATGAGAATGGCGATGGCATACCCGAAGAGACTCTCCAGAGAGAGAATAATCGCCGCATGCACCTCCGGGCTGTAGCGCTGGGCCACGGTCTGGATAAGAAAGGGAATCACCGTCACGAAGAGCGCCACGTAGGGAATGCCCCAGAGAAGATCCAAGCCCCCGTTGGCGAAGGCGGGAAAGGGCTCCAGAAGAAGGGCGGAGACCAGAAAACAGACCGCCGCCCCGGAGATCTGCAACGCCGCCAGGGCACAGGAATCCATCTTGCGAGTGAGGTTCCCCACAAGAATGCAGTGCAGGGCCACTCCGAAGGCGAGAATAAGGGAGAAGGTATCCCCCAGATTGAACTGCATCCCCGGAGTAAAGGCCATGGTGAGAATCCCCAGGGTGGTGAGCCCCGCCGCCATGAAGGCGCATCGCGAGGGCCATATCCGGTAGACCAGGGCATAGAGGAAGGGGACGATCACCACATTGGCCCCGATGAGAAAGGACTGTTTTCCCGGGGTGCTGAAGACCAGGCCGTAGATATGGGCGAGAAAGACGAGAAAGAGAAATCCCCCCAGCAGACTCCCCCGGATGAGATCTCTTCGGCTGATCTTGCGAAGCCGCTTCCAAAAGACCAGCGAAAGAAGAATCCCGCTGGGAACGAAGCGAAAGGCAAGCAACCAGAGAGGGGAACAGCTATCGAGAAGCCGATCCGTTACCGCAAAGCCGGAACCCCAGAAAAAAGCCGCCATAAGCATGGCCGCATCCGCCAGGAATACGGTCTTTCCCTGCTGCTCGTTATGTTGTGTCTGCTGCTCCCCCTGCGACATGGCACATCCCCCCAAGTAACTGCTTCAAAGCTCTCTATCTGAGTAAGCGTCGAAAAAACCACTTCGCACCCACCTTGAGAGATACGCTACCTCTTTGTTCTCTCTTTGGCAAGCTCCGGCAAAAGATCAAAGGCCCCTCCAGAGGGAAGAGCTTTGGGGGCATAAAAAAACCACCTGCTCCAGAGAGCGGTGGTTTTACAGATTTTCTTCGTTCCCAACGCATGTTCTTTTCTATTCGCTTGTGTACCGTGGATAAAAAAACCCTTAAGCCTCACAATTCCTGTTTCTTCAGTGCTAAGCCCCTAAGCCCTTCTTCGATAGAACATTCCTTTAGGGCGACGGGCCGGAGCAGCAAAGCAAGGGAGCGGTTCGCCACTTTCGGAGCCGAGGGGACACACAAGCGGAGGCTCCCACCCAAGGGCACACTATAACGTGGAACAGCCTACTAGGGTGGTCACACCAAGGATAAAACTAAAGAGAACACCGAAAGGACCATCCAAGACATGTTTTTTCATAATGCCACTTTAAAACCTACTTTCAAATTTTTGTGCCAAAATACACTTTCGCACCACAATCTTTACGGTTTTAACTCAGGATGCTGCTCAAAGTAGACTTTCTCTTCGTTGTTGATCTCGGCCATAATTTCCTTGAAATATTCTTCGTCCACAAGCTTCATGCTTTCTTCATAAGAAGGTTTGACAGCTTCCCTAAATTTTCCCAACTCTTCCAAAGAAAGTTCTCTGATATTCATGCCCTGATCCCTAAAGAAACCCGCCCATTCCGCATTCTTTTTCGCCATTTGGTCTCGATACGCCTGTGTCGCAATGGCGGTGGATTCGTCAAAAGCCGTTCTCACATCATCAGGAAGACTCTGATACCATTCCTCATTGGTTACATACACCACAAACTCAAAGAGGTGTCCGGTAAGCGTCATATGTTTACAAACTTCATACAACCGCCCACCCATCACATTTTCAAAGGGATTTTCAGTTCCGTCTACGACACGTTGCTGCAGCGACGTGAAAAGTTCGGACCATGCAATAGGTGTCGGGTTTGCTCCCAAAAGCTTAAAGGCCGCAAGATGCACCGGATTTGGCTGAACCCGAAATTTCATCCCCTTGATAGATTCCAGATCGGTAATCGGCTTATCTACGGCAAGAAGATGACGGAAACCCACTTCCCAGTAAGCCATAATACGAAGTCCCGTCTCCTCAATCACACGCTCCCGGAAAACATTTCCGACCTTACCATCCACGATATTATAGGCGATTTGAGCATGCGGATAGGGGATCACAAAAAAATTAGTGAGGGGAACACAGGCTCTTGAAAATTCGGAAAACGTGGACATGGGGATCATCGTCCACTGCAGATTATTGTTCTGAACTAAATTAACGGAAGCCTCGTACGTTTTTGCAAGCTGTTCTTCCCAATAAATCTTAACATTAATCTTGTCTCCAACTCGTTTTTTCATTTCCTCCACAAGTCTCAGAGTTGCGACAACACTTGGTTGATCTGCGTAACTCTTAGGATTGTATGATGCTTGCATTCGTAAATTGATCTTTTTTCCTCTAGCTTCAGCCACACCGGAGAAGCAGAGGAAAAAAACACACACGACCAAAACAGCAGATGTCCAGTTATTCTTTTTCATTTCAGTATCCCTCCTCAAACAATCAGCACCCTTGCCCTTAATCCACTTTCAACCGTTCTCACGCAAAACAACCAATTTAGTCTTACATAGTTATTGGAGCGATCTTCGCCTTGCTCTGCAATAAATTTTCTGATTGCACAAAACTTCGGATTCTATCGCCGAAAGCGGGTTGCCGAAAGTATCACGAAAAGCTATTTTATGAGTTCATGAGGATACGTTCTAACGACTTTTTCATTCAATTCCTGCCCAAGTCCAGGGAGATCCGGAACAGCATACTTTCCGTTTACCGGCTGATAGTCATACTCACACAACTCCCGAACATAAGGACAAAGAGCATGCACATGGTGTTCATGAATAATAAAGTTCGGGATAACCGCTTCAAGCTGCAGGGCTGCAGCTGTTGAAACAGGGCCACCGCAAACATGAATCTGCACGGTAGCATCGTAGGTATTGGCATAATCACAGATTTTTTTCCCTTCTGTAATACCTCCACAAAGGCAAAGGTCCGGCTGAATTACTGCAAGGGCCTGTTTCTCGAACAACGCCCGATATCCCCAGCGGGTATAAGAACGCTCCCCCGTTGCCACAGGGAGTTTTGTGCTCCTTGCTACAAGTGCCATATTGTCCACATTCATGGGGTGGACAGGTTCCTCATAATAGAAGATGTTGAGATCTTCAAGCGCTCTCCCAAGCTGAATAGCAGAATTCACACCGAGAAGAGAATGGATTTCAACAATAATATCCTTATCAGGGCCAATCGCCTCACGGATAGCATGGACACGGTCATAACACATCATAATCTGATTGTGTTTCAAAATTCCATAATGATTCCAAGCATCACTGGATTGGGGGGTGTCTAAACCGTTTCTATCATGCTGAAGAGGGTCCACCTTAACGCAATCGTATCCCTCCGCCATGGCTTTACGTGCTGCTTCAGCATAGTCCTTGGGATCGGAAAGATGCAAAAAATCCTCTCCCCATCCAAATTGAATCTGGCTCGCATAGGTGCGCAAATTATCGTTAGTTTTTCCTCCGAGTAACTGATATACAGGAGTGTTGAGCACTTTTCCGCGAATATCCCAGCAAGCGATATCAATGGCACTCATGCCACCATACACTACGGGACCACCGCTCATCCCCCAAAAAGTGTCACGGAAAAGCGTTTCCCAGATGTGTTCCGTGCGCATAGGATCCTTACCAACCACGTATTTGAAAAGATCTTTCAACATGGCTAAACCCGCACGGCCTCCCGCACAATAAGCAAGCCCTACCTCTCCAATCCCGCTAATCCCTTCATCGGTGTCCACTCTAATCAGAACAGGGTTAAAAGGGCTGCTTCCCTTTAATGTGAGATCGCAGAAAAACGCTTCGATTTGAGTAATTTTCATACCAGATCGCCTCCGTAATTTAGTAAAAAAAATTATTCTGTAATTACATCAACCTTATAATTGTTGACCACTTCATCGTTAAGTTCTTGGCCAATTCCGGGAAGATCCGGAGCGACATACCGCCCTCTTACGGGTTGATAATCATACTTACACAGCTCAACATTACACTCCTTAAGTGCATATGTATGATGTTCGTGAATAATAAAGTTGGGAATCACCGTCTCGATCTGGAGCGCTGCTGCTTTTGAAACCGGCCCCCCACAAACGTGAATCTGCACGGTAGCATCATATACATTGGCCATATCACAGATCTTCTTGCCTTCGGTGATCCCCCCACACAGACACAGATCAGGCTGGATTACGGCCAAAGCCTGCTTTTCGAGCATTTCCCGGTATCCCCACCGTGTATAGGAACGCTCACCGGTAGCAATGGGAATTTGGACGGAACGGGCAATGAGTGCCATATTATCGGCATTCATTGGGTGAACGGGCTCCTCGTAATAGAACACATTCAAATCCTCAAGGAGCCTTCCGAACTGGATGGCAGAATTTATTCCCAAGAAAGAATGGATTTCAACGATAATATCAACGTCAGGCCCCACCGCTTCTCGAATGGCCTTAACACGCTGATATCCCATATCAAGTTCCTCCCGCCGAAGCAGGCCATAAAAGCTCTGTTTCGGCGAACGTCCGGGCAAAACGGATTCATCCTTATCAATCATAAGAGGATCTACCTTTACCGCATCGTATCCTTCGGCAAGAGCTTTCAGTGCAGCCTCCGCATATTCTTCGGGCTGTCGAAGAGCCTTAAACGTAGGAGCCCAGTCGAATTGGATCTGGCTTGCATACACCCGCAGTGAATCCTTCATTTTTCCGCCAAGCAGCTGGTATACCGGAGCATTCAAAGCCTTGCCACGAATATCCCAGCAAGCAATGTCGATCGCGCTAAACCCTGAGTAGACAACGGGGCCACCGCCCATCCCCCAGAAGGTGTCGCGGAAAAGAGATTCCCAAATAGCCTCCACTTTCATGGGGTCTTTGCCAATCACGAGAGGGGCAAGATCTTTGATCATGCCTACTGCGGCATTTGAACCACAACCATACGCCAACCCTGCCTCGCCAATACCGCTGATTCCCTCATCCGTGTTCACTCGAATCAACACAGGATTAAAAGCAGCCATAGTAGGATCCTTCTTGTTAACCTTACAGTCAAAAACCTCAATACTTGTAATTTTCACCGTGTTCTTCCTCCTTATATATTAATGTAGCAATTGAACAAAAAACAAACTTATTTGAGGAACAAAAGTTACGACGAAAAGAGCTAAAATCATAGCAATCACAAAGGGCAACTCTTCTTTTATTATGTCCGGGACCGGCATGTCAAATATTGTGGACGCAAGAAAAATATTAGTCGCCATGGGAGGGGTCACAAATCCGAGAGCGAGAGCTATGGTAACCACGATACCGAAATGGACGGGATCAACTCCCAGGGGGGCTACGATGGAGAGCAGAAGTGGAGAAAATATCAAATTCGCAGACATGGTATCCATTAACATTCCCAAGACGATAAGAAACAAATCAACGATGAAAAGAATGACATATTTGTTCGTGGATATTATCGAAATAGCATCACTCAGCCTGTCCGGGAGCATCGTGATCGACACGAGAAAAGAAAGAGATGTGGCAAAGCCAAAAATTAAAAATGAAGCTCCTACCAAAGAGGCGTTGTCGATAAATACCCGTATCAGGTGCTGTACCGTCAATTCTTTATAAATAAAAAACCCGACGAACATTCCGTACACAACCCCCACGACTGCGGCCTCGGTAGGCGTAAAAATACCGCCATATATTCCTCCTAGGATAATCACAGGCATAAACAAAGCCCATTTCGCTTCCCATGCAGCTCTTCCCGTCTCTCTAAGGTTGAATTGCTCTCCGGTTCCTGTATAGCCCCGTTTTTTCCCAATAATGTATGCTGTGATCATAAGGAAGAGACCGACAACGATCCCCGGGCCAATGCCAGCAATAAAAAGGTCTCCAATGGAAGTCATGGTTCCTACCCCGTAAATTACAAGAGGTATACTCGGCGGGATAATGATCCCCAAGCCCCCCGCAGTAGTCACAACACCTACGGAGAATTTTTTAGAGTAATGATGCTTCACCATGGCAGGAACCATAATCGTGCCGATAGCTGCAAGGGTTGCCGGAGCAGAACCCGAAATCGCTCCAAAAAACATGCATGCGAGAATCGCCACCATGGCCAACCCGGACGTCTTATTTCCCACAAGTTTATGCGCAACATTGACAATACGCTGGGAAAGGCCTCCTCCCTCCATAATAGAGCCTGTCAGCATAAAAAAGGGAACGGCCATCAACGGAAAGGAGTTAAGAGCAGAATACATATTTTGAAAAATAAAGGAAAATCCGGACACGTCGTAAATCAATACAAAAACGAGGATGGCACATCCAACCGCGATAGCTATCGGTATGCTTGTCACCAAAAAACCGATAAACAGCAAAGAAAGTACAAGAGCATCCACGGCAATTTCTCCTTTCAAAATCCAGAAAGATGCGTTAGAATTCCTGTCTTTGAAATTCCTTCGTTTCTCCGGGAATAATTCCGTCCTCATTCATTAGACGATACTCCCGAAACTGCCGCAGGATATCCTGAAGCAATCTGAACGCGATCAGTGAAAAAGATATGGGAAGCCCTGCAAAAACAATCCATCTCTTTAAGCCTGTAGCCGCAGCGATCTGCCCCGTTGCTTTCGCCAAGATGGTCATGTTATACGTTCCATAAACCAAAAAAATACAGAAAAGAAAAAAAACTATGTTACACGCGATATCCACCAGTTTTCTTTTACGCGGCTTGAGGAAAGAAACAAATACCTCTATTCGAAGATGCCGCCTTTGTTGAACCGCAAGAGCGGCACCAAAATACGCAAGCCATACGAGGCAAAAAATAGACAATTCTTCGGACCATGTTATGGACAAATTAAAAACATATCTTGAAAAAACTTGTAGAAAAAGAACAACGGTCATCACGCAAGTCAGGAAAATAACCACAACTTTTTCTAAGTTCGCCTCGATCCACCTCATTTCCACACCCCCAAATGCAAAATGTCTTTTACCGATTTACAAATAACCACTTATCTTTAACGAGTCTGCTATTCTTTTGCTTGCAAGAGAATAATGTGTCCTCAATTTCTCCATGCTTAGCGCCATGTCCTTTTTCCATAATGTGTCAATAATTTCCTGATGTTCCTTTTGAGGATGCGCGTAGTCTTTTGCTATCTTTTGAGAAGCTATCGTAATCCGGACTAATTCCTCCACCATAACCGTCCATATTTTCATGACATAGTCATTTTGTTCGAATTCGAGTATTATTTTGTGAAACTCCATGTCCTTCATAGTAAACGGGTATAAATCACCTTCCACTTTTGCCATTTCAGAAAGAAGCACATCAAGTTTTCCAGCAATAAGCCTGGATGCGCCTTTCTCAAATATCCTTTCAATGGCAATTGATTCTAGTTGTGATCGAAAGGAATACATATCGTAGGCATCTTTTATTTTTAAATCTTTGACTAGGTATTTCTTCCCTTCCCCCGTCGATACCCACCCATCCCACGCAAGACGCTGCAGGGCATCCCTGACGGGAGTTCGGCTTGTTCCGAGCTCTTCAGCCAAATCTCTTTCTTTCACAGCTGCTCCAGGAGGTAATTCCAACGTTATAATTTTTTCTTTAATTGTTCTATAGAGTTGCACATACAGAAATTCTTCAACCATGACAATACCTCGCTCCTTTTTATTTCAAGAATACCGAAATAAGACTGGCGTACTCAATTCTTTTTGACATGCCAAAACCTTTTTGGTACACCAGCTTTTTTCAATATACCACCACCCCACCTTCAAGTCAAGACGATTTCAGCAAATTACGAGATAAAGACACTAAAAACCAAGAACCCCATCCAGGAAGCCCCCCTTGATAAGGTCGTACGACTGTATTATAAGTTAGTCGAGCGACTGACCTTGGAGGTGTTCTCATGGAAGATCACGGGAAAAATACCAGCGGCACCACAAAGAGCCACAGAGCGAAAGCAACGAAAGCGATTAATAGAAAAGCGGACAGAGAGACGAACACCGAGGCAAATAGGGACACCAGAACCGCCCTGATTCTTGCAGCGGGAGAGCTTTTTGCAAAGCAGGGGTTCGACGGGGTAAGCACCCGGATGATTGCGGAGAAGGCAAAGGTGAATCTGGGAGCCATTCACTACCACTTCGGGAGCAAGGAGAATCTTTATGTGGAGACCTTCAGCTTCATCGCCGCAGAGGGAAAGGATCTCTCCTTCTCCAGAATTCTTGAGGCCCGAAAGGAGCACGAAGAAGATCCCCGAGAAAAGGCCCTATGCATCCGAGACATGGTGTTTCACTTCTTTTCAGATCTCTTCGAATCTCCCCGGAGGGATTGGAAAAAGCGACTTCTCATTCAGGAGCTTTTTCACCCCTCCCCTATGATGTCCACCCTGGCGGAGAAGATCATGAAGCCCCATAACGATGATCTGGCGGCGTTTTACCAAGCCCTCCGAAGAGAAAGCACCCTTGAGGAAGCCTACATATGGGCGGATATGCTCTATGCCCAGGCTTTTTTCTATCTCATGGCCCGGGAACCTCTAGGGATACTTCGGAAGGAGGTCCCTCTGGAAAAGAGGTTTTTCCACACCGTGGCCCTCACTACCGCCCGGAGCATGATCCTTCTGGCGGGGCTTCCTCTTCCGGAGGATCTTGCCCTGGATACGCCGGAAGGATGAGAGAGACAGCATTCCCACCCCAGGGTAACAACCCTGGATGAAGCAGAACGGAAGGGCAGGAAACGTACGGAAAACACAGAAGCTGGAGAAGATAGAGAAAGGAACAACACGAAATGACATTAAAAAAATATAAAGTACGGAGACTCCTTATTCTCTGCCTTCTGGGGGTGCTGGTGCTGGGAGGCCATGCCCTGCATAGCCACCTCAAGGGAGAGAGGGAAGAAGAAGCTTCAGGGGAGAAGGTTCTTCAGGGCACCCCGGTGGTGCTTACCCCCCTGGAGCTGCGTTCCTTCGAACGAACCGTAACGTTTACGGGCAATCTTGAGGCCAAGAGTTTTGCTCTGGTCTCTCCCCGTGTCGGGGGGGCTCTGGAAGATGTCTTCGTGGAGGAGGGAGACAGGGTAACGGCTCACGAGACGAAACTCTTCCAGACAGACCCCCTCACTCTGGAAAAGGGGCTGGAGATCGCCCGGCAGGAGCACACCGTGGCCCAACATGCGGTGCGAGAGAAAAAAGCCAATCTGGAGCGCCTCCAGGCGGATTTCGCCAAGGCGGAGCAGGACTACAAGCGGGGGAAGGAGCTTCTGGCCCAGCACGCCATCTCCACCAGCGCCTTCGAGGAGTACGAATCCCGGTATCGTCAAGGCCTGGCACTGATCAAACACGCCAAGGTACTCATCTCCCTTACTCAGGAGCAGGAGATCCAGGCCCGGCTTCATCTGGAGATTGCGGGAAAAAATCTGCAGGATTCTTTGGTGATGGCCCCCATCAGCGGGGTGATAACCGAGCGCTTTCGGGAGCCCGGAGAGATGGGGGAGATAGGAAAGCCGGTGCTGCGGATCGAAAATCTGGAGGCCCTGGAGGCGGTGGGCTTCCTTCCGGAGGATTATTTTCACGAAGTTCTTCCGGGAACCACCCCGGTGCGGGTACGGGTGGGGGCGCTGGAGCTTCCTCTCCAGAAGATCACCTATAAAAGCCCCACGGTGGACCGCACGCTACGCACTTTCGAGGTGAAGGTGCATCTCTCGGATCCTCCTCCGGGAATTACCCCCGGCAGGATTGCCCATCTGGAGGTGCTTCTGGAGAGCCGTACCGCCCTGGGAGTGCCCCGGGAGGCTCTGGTGGCGAAGCGCTCCGGACCGGTGCTCTTTGCGGCGGAAGGTGGAAAGGCTCGGGAGATTCCGGTAGTGGCGGGGCTGGAAACCGAGGGATGGGTGGAAATCCGCAAGACCGCTGGAGCTTCGAATACCGCTTCGGATACAGCTTCGGAAGACTTCCTCCTGGAGGAAGGAACCCCGGTGGTTACCCAGGGGCAGCTCTTCCTGGAAGAGGGGAGTCTTCTCGCCCCGGTGGGAGGGGATAACTGATGTTTCTCTCCAACGCCTCAGTACGGCGTCCCATCGCCATGGGGTGCCTGCTTATCGGCCTCACCCTTCTGGGGTTCAACGCCTGGCGCAAGCTGGGGTTGGAACTCATGCCCAAGATAGATGTGCCCTACATTACCATCGTGACCGTCTATCCCGGCGCAAGCCCCAGTGATATCGAGACGGATGTGGCGAAGCGCATTGAGGATGCGGTGGTAGCGCTTGACGGACTGAAGCACGTTTCGTCTTCCTGCATGGAGAATATGGCCCAGACCCTTCTTGAGTTCCAGCTCGACATCGATGTGGATGTGGCCGCCACAGATGTACGGGAGAAGCTAGATCTCATACGGGGGGATTTTCCCGAGGGGGTGGAAGATCCCATTATTCAGAAATACGACGTCAACGCTACCCCCATCGTGACTCTGGCTCTCACGGGGGATCTCCCCGGAGCAGAGCTTTTCGACTTTGCGGATAACGAACTCAAGGATCGTCTCACCACCATTCCCGGGGTGGCGGAGGTGGTACTTATCGGAGGGGCGGAGCGAGAGGTGCAGATTCTGTTGGACCGGGATAAGCTCGCCCCCCGAGGACTTACCGCCATGCATGTTATCCAGAGCCTGCGTCAGGGGGTGGGAATTCTCCCCGCCGGAAGAATTCGGGATCACCGCATGGAGTTTTCCGTAAAGTACGATGGGGATTTTCAGGATCTAGCCTCTCTAGGAAATTTGGAAATCGCTAATGTCGAAGGGCAGCGGGTACGCCTCCGGGATGTGGGAACCGTGGTAATGACCACCGAGGAGGTACGGGAGCGGGCCTTTCTGGATGGTGAGGAGGCGGTAGCCCTTCGGGTGATTAAGAAATCCGACGCCAACGCGGTGAAGGTAGCGGAGGAAGTGGCAAAGCGCATAGCGGAGTTGCAGAAGAGTCTTCCCGGGGGGATGCGCCTCACCTGGGTTACCGATGACGCCACCTTTATCCGGGCCACCAACGAGAGCGCCTGGATCAACGTGCTTCAGGGGATTCTGCTCACCGGGGCCATTCTCTTTCTCTTCCTCTATAATCTGCGCTCTCTTCTTGTGATCGCCATCACCATGCCGCTTACCATCGTGATGGGGCTCTTCTTTCTGAATCTGGCAAACTTCACCTTGAATGCCTCCACCCTTATCGCCATAGGCATGTCCGTGGGGATTCTGGTGACCAACTCCATCGTGGTGCTGGAGGCCATTGTCCGGCATCTGGAAAAAACCGGGGATCCCAAGCGGGCTGCCATGGAGGGGACCGCCGCATCCTTCGTGCCGGTTCTCGCCAGTGCGGGAACCAATATGGTGGTGCTCTTTCCTCTGGCCCAGATGGGGAGCATGGTGGGGCTCTTCATCCGCCCCTTGGCGCTCACTATGTTCATCATGACCGCCATATCCCTCTTTGTGAGCTTCACCCTCACCCCTCTGCTCTGCTCTCTTCTGCTCAAAGCCGGAAGTGTGGAGAATTCCGGGCTTCTGGGGCGGATGGAACGGGGATGGAACCGGGGATTAAACCGGCTTCTGGAAAGATTCCGGAAGATTTTAGAGTTCCACGAGCATCACCGCAGCGCCGCCCTTTTGGTGGTAGGGATCACCCTGGCTCTCTTCCTGCACGCCCTCTTTCTGGGGGGGTCTCTGGGAGGAGATCTGGTGACGGATCCCGACAAGGGGGAGCTTGTGGTAAAGCTGGAGTTCCCCACCTACTACAGCCTGGAACGCACAAAGCAGAAAACACTTCTGGCGGAGGAACAGCTTCGGGATCTTCCGGAGCTGCAGCACATGCTCAGCACCCTGGGAAAGGTGGATGGCCAGGTGGGGCAATCCTCCGAAGGGGTCTATCTCGCCCAGATTCTGCTGCGTTTCTCGGATCGTACCGAGCGAAAGCTCTCCATTCACGAGCTGGCAGAAGAAGCCCGGAATCGCCTGGCCGCTTTTCCGGATGCCCTGGTAACGGTCTCTCTTCCGGGGGTCGTGGGAGGCACCGGAGCGGCGGTGGATCTTGAGATCGCAGGGCCTCATCTGGAAGAGCTGGAAGCCTTGGCCCTGCGAGTTCAGGATTTGGCCCGGGAGATTCCCGGGGTGAAAGATCTGGATACTACGGTACGCCAGGGAAAGCCGGAGATTCTTGTACGCCCCAAGCGAGAGGTGCTCTCGGATATCCGCATGGGGGGGAGCGACCTGGGACTGTTACTTCGGGCCAATCTGGAGGGACTCAAGGCAGGAACCTATAAGGAAGGCACTCGCAACTACGACATGGTGGTGAAGCTGGAGGAGCAGGAGGGAAAGGAGCAGATCGGGGCCTTCCAGATTCCCGGAGAGCCGGGAAAACCCGTGATCATCCGGGGCGTGAGCACTCTGGAGGAGCAGCTCGCTCCGGTGCAGATTACCCGGGTGGATAAGCAGCGCATCGTCAAGGTGTTGGCAAATCTCGACCCGGATCTTCCGCTGGGGACCGCCGCAGGAGAGATCTCTCGACACATTGAGGAGCAGGGAAACTTTCCTCCGGGATACAGCTACCGATTCGCGGGAGTCTTTGAGGTGATGGAAGAAGCCCAGAAAGCCCTCGTCGAAGCGGGGATCATCGCCCTGATTCTGGTGATTCTCGCCCTGGCGGCAATTCTGGAATCCTGGGTGCAGCCCGCCCTCATCCTGGTAACTATCCCCCTTGCCTTGATGGGGGGCATCTGGGCTCTGGTGCTCACAGGCGGAAGCCTGGGAATCTTCGAGATCATGGGGGTGGTAATGATGATGGGGATCGTAGTGAATAACGCCATCCTCATCGTAGATCAGGCGAATCAACACCGGGCGGAGGGGATTCCCCGGCACAAGGCGATGATCACCGCCACCTGCGAACAGTTCCGCCCCATCGTGATGATCACCCTGGCGGCCATTTTAGGGATGATGCCCCTCGCCCTGGGGCGGGGAATCGGGGCGGAGCTACGCAACGGAGTAGGTATTATCTCCGTGGGGGGAATTCTCGTCTCCGGAGTGCTCACCCTGTTGCTGCTCCCTATTCTCTACGACCTCTGCACCAAAAAAAACGGCGTGAAAAACGAGGAGAGCAGCGATGTAAAAGGCTCCGAAAAAACCTAGGGGGTCCTTCCAGTGAACACTCTATAGGGTGCCATTCTTCTTCCCAGGGTCAACTGGAATCACCCATCAGAAAGAGCCCCTAAAAAGGGGCTCTTTCTGCATTTTCAAAGAAGACAGGAGCCCCAAAAACGTGTATTATTACGCCAAGAGAATCTTTTTATCTCGCATGTTCCACAGTGTTTCAACGAAAGCTCTTTCATGCCTCCTCACGACGTAACGATTAAAGAAGGGATGTGACATATCATGAAAAGGACACTTGCCCCCCTCTGCCAGAGCTGCGGCATGCCGATGGAAGAGCCTAAGCTCTTCGGCACTCTCGAAGACGGAAGCCTCTCGGAGGAATACTGCATCTACTGCTACAAAGACGGCACCTTCACCAACCCCTCCGCCACTCTGGAGGAGATGATTGATCTCTGTACAAAGATCATGACAGAGCATGCGATCATGCCCGAAAAACAGGCTCGGGAGCACTTGGAGATGCTACTCCCCACCCTGGGACGGTGGCAGTAGAAAGTACACCCATCTCTCTCTCCTTCCATAATTCTTTGAAAACCAGGGGCTCCGAATTCTTTCGGAGCCCCTGGTGGTCTTATGGTAACCACGAGAGCCAAATCTCGCACCCTCCCGCCACTTCACTCGAAACAGTGGCCAGCACCGCACGGAAGCTGACCAGTATTGCGGAGGAGCTGACGCTCATGGTGGAGAAATTTAGAGTAGAATGGGAGGAGGGCTCCAAACTTCAGGAGCTTCCCGGAAGGTAAGCTTCCCGGGGACAAAGAGCAACCCCTCAAGCCCGCAGAGAGAGGCAAAAGCGTAGGCATGCATAGACAAGGGAAGGATAGAAGGTAATCCAGCGGAAATAGAGAACCACGGAGGTGTTGCTTCATGGACTCGAAGCTGCTGCGACAGATACTGCATAACCCCATGATCGGCTTCGCCCATCACCGGATCCTCCTTGAGGATGCCAAAAATAAAAGGCATCCCCGAGAGGATGGCTTTCCGGTGTTGATCTGCGAATTTCTCAAGGACAGCACCCTCACCTACGTGAATAGCGAATACGCCAGCTACTTCCATACCACCCCAGAAGAACTCAGAGGACGCCCCTTTCTCGACCTTCTCCCGGAAGAGGCACGTCGTGAGGTAGCGGCAAGCTACCGTGCTCTTACACCGGAGAATCCTTTCCACAGACACAGCCATGAGGTACTTCTCCCCGGAGGCGAACGGCGATGGCACGAGTGGCACGAAAAGGCTTTCTTTGACGAAAAAAGAGAAGCTCTCTTCTACCGCGCGGTGGGAATAGATATCACGGATCGCAAGCGAGTAGAAGAGGAGCTGCAGCAGGCGAAGGAACAGGCCGAGGCGGCGAGCCGGGCCAAGAGCGAATTTCTCGCCAACATGAGCCACGAGATCCGCACTCCCATGAACAGCATCCTCGGCATGACAGAGCTGCTTCTGGAGACCCCCCTAGGGGAGGAACAGCACTCCTTCGCCGAAACGGTTCTCAAAAGCGGCCAGTCTCTTCTGGAAATCCTCAATGACATTCTGGATTTCTCCAAAATAGAGGCGGGGAAGATGGAGCTGCACATGAGAGACTTCAACCTCGCTGTCCTGTTGGAGGACTTCGAGGCAGTAACGAGCAACAACGCCGAGCAGAAAGGGCTACTTTTCTCCTCCTCCCTCTCTCCGGAGGTGCCCCCCTTTCTGCGGGGGGATCCGGGACGACTCCGGCAGATCCTCACCAACCTCGCCAGCAACGCCATGAAGTTCACCCCCCGAGGAGAGGTGCGTATGGAGATCTCCCTAGAGGATTACGACACATCCTCCGTTCAAATCCGCTTCTCCGTGAAGGACACCGGCATCGGCATCCCCCCGGAGAAGATGGCGCTCCTTTTCGAAAAGTTCAGCCAGGTGGACGCCTCCAACACCCGGAGATACGGAGGCACCGGCCTGGGACTCGCCATCAGCAGGCAGCTCGTAGAGATCATGGGGGGCACCATGGGGGCCGAAAGCCACGTGGGAAAGGGATCGGAGTTCTGGTTCATGGTTCCTCTGGAAAAACAGCCCGAGGGAGCCTGTCGGGATGAACTCCAGTACTCCCGAGAAGCAACTCCCCCCCGCTTTCAGGGAACACCCCAGGTACTGCTGGTGGAGGACAACGAGATCAATCGAAAGATGGCCCTACGCATGCTGGTAAATATGGGCATAGATGCCCATGCCGCTACGAACGGTAAAAAGGCTCTGGAGGCTCTGAGGCAACATCGTTATGACCTGGTACTTATGGACTGCCAGATGCCCGTGATGGATGGCTACGAGGCCAGCAGGCGCATCCGTGCTTTGGAAGGGGAGGCCGCCACGCTGCCCATCGTGGCCATGACAGCCCACGCCATGCAGGGAGACCGGGAGAAATGCCTTGAGGCAGGGATGGACGACTACCTCACCAAGCCCATCTCCCGAAAATCTCTTAGGGAGGCCCTCGAAAGGTGGCTCACAGGAGACACGATCCCCCTCCTTTCTCCCGAGGCGGCAGAAGAATTTCGAGAATCCCGGGAATTTTCGAAGGGAAATATACCAAGAGCCCGGGCTCTGGAGCTTATGGTGTGGAATCGAGAGGCGTTGCTTCGGGAGCTGGATAACGACAACGCCTTTCTTCGGCAACTCGCCGAGTCCCTGATGGGAGAGATCTCCCAGGCTCTGGAAGATTTGAAACGTACTTCGAAAAAAAAGGACTGGAACGGGGCAAAAGATGCGGCGCACTACATCAAGGGAGCGGCGGCAAACATGAGGGCCCCAGGCCTGGCGACAGCCGCTTCAGAGCTTGAAAAAATCCTGAAGAACCTGCTGGTGAAGCAAAACCAGATCTATGCAGAGGCAGGAGCAAAGGCTGAGGCAGATGCAGGGATAGATGCAGAGGCTGAGGCTGAAGCCAGTAAAGAGGCAGATGCGTCTCTTCCAGAAAGACAGGAAAAGCTGAAAAAGATCGAAGAGGAATTTCGGAAGTTGAAGGAAGTTCTGATGAAGGAGATTTCGGAGTAGAGCGGAACACGCACACCACATCCTACCCTTCTTCTTCGAAAAAGTCACGATCGATGGATTTCATCTCATAGGTCGCCTTTACCGCCACTCCCACATTGTGTTCAATCATCAGATGAGCCAAAGTTTCGCCGTTGATGAGCACTACTTTGGGATCCAAATGCTCAACATACCGGTATGCTTCGCTGGTAAAATTCGACGTGGTGAGGAATACACCCTTTCTAGCGCGCTTTCCGTGCAGAGCCCCCACAAACTTCTGTACCTCCGGGCTTCCTACGGGATGAGACCATCGCTTTGCCTGAATGTAAATAACAATGTTCCGCCAGTGCTTCGGCACACTCTCCCGTGGTTCGAGTCTTACCATCTCCCAAAAATTCCAACAACGGAAGCATAATGCTTTGGTAGACTGGAATACCCATATGCACGCCACACCTCTCAACAGGATTATTACTTTTTATAAAAAATAGAGAGAAGAGGCTCTTCTCTCGCTTCAAACCCCGCTCCGCTCCAGGGCAATCCTTTCATTACCGCCCCAGCTTAGGATGAAGAATCCCTGATGTCAACTTTTCTAAAGATCCTCGTAGCCTTCTTTGGGAAGAATGACAATTCCCCCCGTGACATTCCGGTAACAGTTCTTCCTCCCTTTCGTGACACCCTCCCCCGGAGAACGTGCTATGCTCTAGTCAATCAAAATTTATGCAGGAGGTGTTTGCCATGTTGCACAGTACGCATGTTGCGCTCTTTTGCCTTATGAGCCTGGGAGTTCTTCTCTTCCCCTCCCGGGGGGCAGCTTCGGAGTTCGCTTCCGAGCGGTTCGATAACGCCGCTTCGGGAGGCGTGGCGGTGATGGAAATTATCTCCATCACGGATGAGGAGGGCTCCCCCTCCAGAATAGGCCGGTTTGTCCCTCTTCGGAAGACCGATGTCACGGGAATCGTTACGGGGCCTCTGGCCTCCATCACCGTCACCCATCGGTACAGCTTTACAAAAAAGGATCATGCAGATCCGGTAGAGGCCCTCTACCGCTTTCCTCTTCCGGGGGATGCGGCGGTAACATCCTGTACCGTTCGTTTCGGAGATATCACCATCGCCACGGAGCTAAAGGAGCGACAGAAGGCGGAGAAGGAGTATGAAGAGGCGAAACAGGAGGGAAAGCAGGCGGTGCTGCTTACCCGGGAGAGCCCCAACGTCTTCACTCTGGCGGTACAGGGGATCCGTCCGGATGAAGAGGTGACGGTGGAAACCACCTACGTACAGATGGGAGAGCCCGAAAAGGCGGGATGGTCCCTTCGGATACCCCTTACCACAGCCCCCCGGTTTGTGCGGCAGGACGAACAGGGGAGCGCCCAGGCCAAGGGGAACCCTCTGGCGGTCTATCGCGATCCGGGGCACCGCTTCTCGCTGAACCTCACCTTTGAGGATCCCTGCACCCTGGAAAGCCCTACCCATAAGATTCTCACCCCCAAAGGGGAGGGAGATGCCCAGCATGTCACCCTCGCCAAGGGAGCGGAGGTCCCCGATCGAGATTTTGTGATCACCTGGGTTGCTGAACAGGGGGGAGATTCGAAAGCCCCCGCCTCGCTCCAGATATTTGAGTACACCCCCGAAGGAGAAAAGGACAGCTGGTTCTTCGGACTCCTCACCCCGGCTTCTCCGGAAACTCTTGAAGAGCATCCTACCATTCCCCGGGAAATAATACTTCTGGTGGACCACTCGGGCTCCATGCACGGCGCCAAGTGGGAGGCTTCGGATTGGGCGGTGATCTCCTTTCTGAACAGTCTTTCCCCCCAGGATCGTTTCTCCCTGGGGCTCTTCCACAGCACCACCTCCTGGTTCGCCCCCCGTCCCCTCCCCGCCACTCGGGAGAATATCACCCAGGCGGTGGATTATCTGACCCGCAATAAGGATGACGGAGGCACCAATCTCGGAGTGGCTCTGGAGCAAGCTCTCCGTAACCCTCGGCCGGAAAAAGGGCTCTACTCCCAGCATGTACTTGTAATTACAGATGCCCAGGTGACGGATAGCGGGCGCATTCTTAGGCTTGTGGAGACCGAGGCCAAGCGTGCGGAAGGACGGAAGATCAGCATTCTCTGCATCGATGCGGCTCCCAACGACTATCTCGCCCGGGAGATCGCCCGAAAAGGCAAAGGCATCGCCCGCTTTCTCACCAGCTCTCCCGAGGAGACGGATATCACCACCGCCCTGGAAGAAGTTTTGGAGGAGTGGGGAAGCCCGGTGCTGACAGAGACGGCTCTGAAGATTCATCTGGAAAAGGGAGAGGGGGCAAACCTTACCCTCCCCCAGGGCTCACGGATCCCCTTTGCAAAGAAACAGGTTGCTTCACTGCTTCTGGGAGATCTCCCTCAAAAACGCGCCCGGTGGGTAGTAGGGCGCATAGAAGGAAACAATCTGGAGAAGATCTCCTACACCCTGGAGGGCCGCGGAGTTAATGCTCCTCTGGAGGCGCAGCTTCGCAAGGTTGAAGCTGCGGAGGGAGAGGCCCTGAAGGCTCTCTACGGAGCCCTGGTACTGAACCGGCTGGAACAGCTCTACTCCGGCAACTACCCCAAGAAGGAGCTTATGGCCCGCCTCGCCGACCTGGGGTATACCGAAGAGGCGGAGGCTTTGCAGGAGCAGAGCGTCTATCAGGAAAACGCCCAAGTGGTACGACAGGAGGTACTGGAGCCCCTTCTGGTGCGGGAATCTCTCTTCTACGGCATCCCCTGCCAGGTGACGGCTTTTGTAGCGGTACGGCAGGACAGCTCCGTAGGAAGCACCACCCCGGTCTTTGTGGGAAACGCTCTCCCCGGAGGATGGGACGAGGCCTTCGCCGGAGGAGCCCCCCGGGTCTACGGAACTTCTAAAGGTGCCGCCACGGGTTCCATGGGCTTGAGCTTCATGAAAATGGCCGCCCCCATGCCGCAGATGATGGCGATGGATAACGCCATGATCGCCCCGAGCGTTCCTCAGGGACGCTTCGAAGAGGCAGAAGGATTTTTTGAGGCCGAAGGGGTTGAGCCCGGCCCTCTCTCCCTCTATCACGGAACCCCTTCGGGAGCTGCCCAGCAGGTGCTCTACGAAGATTTCCTCTCCGGGCGCCGTCTCTTCAAGGCTCTGGAGGTACAAACAGATACTGCCTATCACGGCAAGGCGGTGCTGCTCCTCTACGTGGGAGACATGGCGGTACCGAGAGCACGGATTCCTCTGGAGCAGCTTCTCATGGCGGGAGGAAGGCGCCCTCTCAACATCACAGCTCCTTCCGGGGTTCTGGTAAAGCTTGTGCTGGAGGATCCCGAGGGAGATCTCACCAAACCTCTTACGGTAAAGCTGCACCATTAAGGGTAAGAACCTTTTGAACGTTCCCTGACACCGAACTTCAGGCGGATCCCTCCTTTCCCGTGTGGAAAAAGGAGGGATCCGCCTTTTCATGGATAGGAGTTTCCACCATGACAAGGAACAACACATAAAAAGCACGAAGGGAAACGCCCTCTCTTCCAGAGTCCTCTATCATGGGCCTCCGACCATGAGCCTTGGAAAATTTTTTGTACTCCCCCCAGCTCTCGGGTACTCTCCTTTTTCGTCTTCAACGTAACCGATATGCACGCGGCTTTACGGAGCTTGACAAGAAAGGGCTTTCACTGTAACTTACCGTCTGATAAGTTTTGTCGGTATAACTTTTTCTGATCTCTCTTTTCTCAGGGCAAAAAAGTTACACCAACTCGAAGATGCCTCTTCTCGCATTTTTGGAATTCAAAAGCCCCCCTCTTGACAAAACTCAAAAGGTCGATAGAATGACCCATCAGTCATTCTGAAAACTCTTGAGTTCGTTCGCCTTTTCATGCTGTAAGGAGGAGTTCTGTGAGCACTATTCAAAAACAAAAAAAGGTCCTTGTGGAAGAGATGATGCGGGAGGGCATCAAGGAGGCCGCCATCACGGTGATTCAGGAATGCGGATGGAAAGGAACCACTATGGCAAAGATCGCCAAGGCCGCAGGAGTTTCTAAGGGAACCCTCTATAACTATTTCGAGGGAAAGCTGGATATGCTTGTCTTTATGGGAAAGCACACCTCGAAAGACCTTATGGCCCAGCTTCAAAACGTTCGCACCTCGCACCTCCCTCCTCCGGAAAGGGTGGATGAACTTCTTCGGGTGATGATGGAGCATCTGGACACAAATCGAAAGATCACCGCATGCTTCGTGGATGCCCACATGAACGACCCCGAGGCCCGGGAATATCTCCATCAGCATATGCGCTACAGCCCCTGGCATCTCTTTTTCCAGTCCATGGAAGAGGCCATTAAAGAGGGAGTGCAAGAGGGGGTTTTCTATCCCGTTCACCCCAGAACTGTCGCCTGTATCTTTCAGCATAACTTTTTTCTTCTCGCCAAACTCCTGGCAGATGAGGGAAAGCCCCATCACGACATTCCCTTTGATGCCGTTCCGGAAAAGGAGATCATCGCTACCTTCCGGGAGTTTCATCGCCACGGTCTCATTCGAACCAGTAAGGAGGTTCTTCAGGTATGAAAATAACCGATACTGCATTACGCCGTCCCGTGACGGTACTTATCGCCATGATTGCCCTGCTTCTCTTCGGGGTGCTCTCTCTGTCTCAAATGAACATGGCCAGGATGCCCGATGTGGAGTTTCCCATCGTGGTGGTGGTCACCACCATGCAGGGAGCGAGCCCCGCCGTCATGGACAACGACGTTACCGACATCATTGAGGAGGAGATCAACAGCATCTCCGGCATTGAGAACATCACCTCTTACAGCTACGAGGGGCGAGCTATCACGGTGGTGGAATTTGAACTGGGCCGGGATCTCGACGGAGCCGCCGCAGATGTGCGGGATAAGGTGAATATCGCCCAGGCAAGCCTTCCCGATGAGGCGGATACCCCCACGGTGCAGAAGTACTCTCCCATGGACTCCCCGGTGCTGACTCTGGCGGTGCTGGGAAGTGCGCCGGAGCAGGAGAAAGCCTTCTTCGTGGATAAAATTCTCAAGCAGCAGATCCAGACCGTTCCCGGAGTGGGGATGGTGGATCTTGCGGGTTTTCGGGAACGGCAAATCCGGATATGGCTGGATTCCAATCTTCTGGAAGCCCGAAATCTTACCGCCACGGAGGTTCTCCGAGCAGTTCAGGCAAAGCACGTAGAGCTTCCCGCAGGACGTCTGGAGACAAGTACCACGGAGTTCGGTATCCGGGTAGAAGGAGAGTACGACTCCGTGGAATCTCTGGCCATGCTCCCCCTGGCAAACCGAAACGGCACGGTGGTACGCCTTCGGGACGTAGCCCGGGTGGAGGACGGCTTTGAGGAGCTTCGAAGCTTCGCCACCTACAACGGTGAACCCGCCATTCTGGTGCAGGTGAAAAAGCAGCGGGGCGCCAACGAGGTCGCCACCGCGGAGATTCTACGTCAGCGATTGGAAGGGCTGCAGAGCCGGATCCCCGAGAATATCCGTATCGAAATCGTGGGGGATGAATCGCTCTTCATCCGGCGCTCCATGGAGGGGGTGCAGGGAGATATCATCGTGGCGGTGGGGCTTACCTCACTCATCATGCTGATCTTTCTGAACACCCTACGGGCCATGTTCGTTACGGTGGTGACAATTCCGGTCTGTCTTCTGGGGAGCATGCTGATCCTCCGCTCTCTGGGAATTACCATCAACAACCTCACCATGATGGGGCTCTCTCTAGCGGTGGGTATGGTGGTGGACGGCACCACAGTGGTGCTGGAGAACATCCACCATCATCTGGAGGCGGGGGAGAAGCCGATTCCCGCAGCCTCTCTGGGAACCGCCGAGGTGGGCTTTTCCGTTCTCGGAGGAGCCGCCACCACCCTGGCGGTCTTTCTTCCGGTAACCTTCATGGAGGGTATTATTGGACGATTTTTCTATGACTTCGGCATGACCGTGGCTATCACCATCCTCATGTCTCTTATCCTCTCCCTCACTCTCACCCCCTACCTCTGCTCCCGGCTTCTGCGGGCTAACCGGGGATGGTTCGGCCGGATGATGGATCTTCCTCTGGGGCTTCTGGAGCGGGGATATGCCTGGCTTCTGGGCAAAGCGGTGCGACACCGTTTTCTCACCCTGGTCTTTGCGGCAGGAGTCTTTGTGCTGGGGCTCTTCTTCGCCTCTCAGCTGGGAAGCACCTTCTTTCCCACGGAAGATAACGGCGAATTTACCGTAAGCTTCGAGCTTCCCTCGGGCTCTTCTCTTGGGGAATCGGAACGGATTTTTCGAGAGCTTGATACGGCTATCCGCAACAATCCCTATGTGGCCTACACCTACGGTACCGTGGGAATGGGTACGGGGCAGGAGGTCAATAAGGGAGACGTCTCCGTCGTTCTGATTCCCCGGAGGGAGCGCCCGGGGATGGGGGATATCATGAACGACTTCCGGCAACAGTTCTCCACCTATAAAGACGTGACCATCACCATGGCCGCCTGGGGGGCGGATGTAACCATCACCCTGGTGGGGAATTCCACCGAGGATCTCGCCGCCCTGGGAGAGGTTTTGAGGAAGGACATCGCCCAGGACGATCGGCTGGTGGATTTCAATACCTCTATTCAGTTGGAAAACCCCCGGGTTATCGCCACCATCAACCGGGAGTTGGCGGACGATATGGGGGTGAGCATCCGGGATCTCTCCACGGAGATTCAGGCCTATTTTGGAGGGGTCAAGGCGGGGGTCTTCAAGGACGGAGGCTATCGGTACGACATGGAGTTGCAGGCGGAAAAGAGTGCCCGGGGCTCTCTGGAGGATATCCAAAAGCTCATTATCCCCACCCATGATGGACATCTGATCCGCCTGGCGGACGTGGTAACCCTGCGCAAGACCGTGGCCCCTAACGTGATTACCCGGTACAATCGTCAGCGGAGTCTTGATCTGGAGGCCAATGTTCGAGGTATCTCCACAGGAGAGGGAACGGTGCTGATGGAAGAGGCCTTTGCCCGGAATGCTCCGGAAGACGGCAGCATAAGTCTGCTTCAGACGGGATCAAGTAAACACGAGCGCGAAGCCTTTGTGACCCTTCTCAACGCCATCGGGGCCTCCATCATTCTGGTGTACATGGTGATGGCCATTCAGTTCGAATCCTTCGTCTATCCTCTTATGGTAATGTTCGCCCTACCCCTCACCACCGCGGGGGCCTTCGGGCTCCTCATGCTCACCGGGCAGGACGTAAGCGTCATGAGCCTCATGGGAATTATTCTGCTTATCGGTATCGTGGTGAATAACGCCATCATTCTGGTGGACTTCGCTAAGCAGGAGAGCGCCAGGGGATCGAACCCCCTGGAGGCCATGCTTAAGGCGGCCCCCCGAAGGCTTCGGCCCATTCTGATGACCGCCTGCTCCACCATGATCGCTCAAATACCCCTGGCCATGGGGCTCAGCGAGGGTGGTGAAATCCGGCAGCCCATGGCCATAGCGGTTATCGGAGGGATGCTCTCCTCCACCCTGCTTACGTTGCTGGTCATTCCGGCGGTCTACATCATCATCGGCAACAGCCAGGCAAAAATCGCCCGTTTCTTCCGGGCCTTCCGGATGTTCCGGATCCGAAAAAAACGGGTGCGGGAGGAGTCTTTGAGCTCTTTCGAACCCGAACCATCAAAAACGCTTGCAGGAGGAAAATAACCATGCCTCGATTTTTCAAATTGCTGATCCTCTTTCTTTCCTTCAGCCTTTTCTGCACCTTCTGGCTCTGGGGACAGCGGGCACGTGCGGAAGGCCCGGAAAAGATTCTGAACCTGAACTCCATTCTGGAACTCGCCCAGGAACGGAACTTGGATATCCAAAAATCCCGACAGGAGCTTCTCCGGGCGGAGGGAAAGGATTTTGAAGGCCAAGCGGGGTATCTTCCCCACCTGGATATTACCGGTAGCTACATGCAGCAGAATAACACCCTGAACGAAAGAGGGGATAAAGGATCTTCCGGGGGAAGTATCATCCTCAGCCAAACCCTCTACGAAGGGGGGAAAAATAAGGCCAAGAAAAACCAGGCGATCTTTTTCCGGGAGGGGGCAAACCAGGAAATTGAACTCACCACCCAGGATGTATTCTACCAGGTCCTCGACACCTACTACGACGTGCTTCTCGGAAAGGCAAACGTCCAGACCGCCGAGGATGGCTTGGCCTACGCCCGGGAACATCTCCGGGAGACCGAACGGAAGCGGATTCTCGGCATCGCCACGAACTTCGAGGTGATCCGGGCGGAACAACAGGAGAGTGCCCGAAATACCGAACTCATTACCGCCAAAAACCAATTAGAGTCCGCCAAGATCGACCTACTCACTCTGCTACGGCTCCCCCAGAAAGAGCGCTACGATTTCCAGGGGTCGCTGACATACACCCCCTTTCGAGGAGAGCCCGATGCATCTCTTGAGACGGCCCTGCAGAAGCGCCCGGATCTCCAGAAGGCCCACTCGGACGTGGCCTTTCAGCGGGAGCAGGTGATCGTGGAAAGAAGCGGCTCCCTCCCCCGGGTGAGCATCTACGGCAAATACAGCTACGACGACCCCGCCAGCAACTACGACAACGAGGAGAACACCTGGAGCGCAGGAATTCAAGTCTCCTTTCCCATCTTCGACGGCAACGAAGCTCTGGGAAAGGCTCTTCAGGAGAAGGCCACCATGCATCAGCAGGAGCTGGGAGTAGCCCAGAAGGAGGAGGAAATTAAACGAGAGATCGCCCACGCCTTTCTAAACCTCACCAGCACCGAGGAGGCGGTCTTCTCCACAAAGAAAAACCTTGAGCTTGCCCGGGAATCGCTACGCCTCGCCCAGGTGGGCTATCGGGAGGGTGTGAGCACCCAGTTGGATGTGCTGGATGCCCAGACCACCCTCACCCTGGCAGAAAAGGAATACAGCGGAGCCATCAAAAAACATGCCCTGGCCATAGTAGCCCTGGAGAAAGCCCGGGGTACTCTCGGCACCGCATCCGTGGCCCATCTTCTTGAAGGAGGAACTCAGTAATGTCTTCGTACCGCCATACCGTACAACGTTTTTGCGGCGCTTTTCTTCTTTCGGCCCTTTTAGGGGTGCTCCTTCTGGGGGTGCTCCCTGCTCTGACACCCCCCGCCGAAGGTGCTCCCGCCCGGGTGGAAGTGCTTTCTCTGAAGCCTGTTCCTCTAGTAGAACAGGGGTTCGAGGAAAGTGCCACTCTGGAGGCTAAAGAAGAAGTTACGCTCTATGCCAAGGTTTCCGGACGGCTTGAAGAGCTTTTTAAAGCTAAGGGAGAGGCTGTTACAAAAGGGGAAACCATCGTCCGGCTGGATCATCGGGAGAAGGACGCCAAAATCCGCTCCGCCCAGGCCCAAGTGCTGGTGGGAAACGCCCAGCTTGCCCAGGCCCAGGCGGAATTAGAAAATGCCGCCATGGAACAAAGTCGTTACGAGCGGCTCTTCAAGGAGGGGTACGCCACCCAGCAGCAACTGGATAGCAAAAAGACCCTCTACCGCACCGCCAAGGCCCAGGTGGATCTTGCCCAGGCCCAGCTCCGAGCCTCTCGGGCAGAGGTGGAAGCCCTGAGAGTGGATCTCTCGGAGTACACCTTGAAGGCCCCTTTCAGCGGGGTCATTCTGGAGGATTACGACCAATCCCGGGGAAACATGATCACCCCGAGTAACCCGGTGGTACGTCTGGGGGATACGGATATTCTTAAGGCCGTCGTACGGGCCCCGGAGAGCCGTGTCTCCAGGATCATCCCCGGTATGCCCGCAAAAATTACAGTCCGGGGGATGGAGAACACCAGCTTCGAGGGAACCGTGCAGTTCGTCAGCCCCTTCGTGGATAGTGACACCCGCACCACTCGGATAGAGGTGCAGGTGGATAACGCCGCCACAGGGCATCGGCTTCGCCCGGGGATGTTCGTTCAGGTTCTCTTCGTGGAGCATCGGCTGGAAAATCCTCTTATGATCCCCGCCGATGCCGTGACGCAGCGCAACGGCGATTTTTTGGTCTTCACGGTGCAAGACGGAAAGGCCTTCCAGCAGAAGGTAACCCCGGGAGTGCGGCATGGAGAGAACCTCCAGATTCTGGATGGACTCGCTCCGGGGGATCTCCTCATCATTCGGGGGGGACGGAATCTGAACTCCGGAGATGAGGTACAGCATGACCCTATCTCCTAAGGAAGAATCGCGAAAAAACCGAGCCTTTTTAGGAAAGGATCCCATAGGCCCTCTTCTGGCAAAGCTCTCTCTCCCCGCCATGGTGGGAATGCTCGTTATGGCATCCTATCAGGTGGTGGATGCCATCTTTATCGGTCGGGGGGTGGGGACCACCGCCCTGGGGAGCATCACCATCATTTTCCCCATCACCATGCTCATGGGAGCCGTGGCCTTCATGATCGGAGTGGGGGGAGCTTCGGTGATCTCCCGGGCCCTGGGGGCAGAGGATCACCTGCGGGCAGAGAGGGCTTTCGGAAACGTGCTCTTTCTTATTCTCTGCGCAGGACTTCTCATTCCTCTGGGAGTAGGAGCCTTTCTGCATCAGATCGTCTACTTCTTCGGTGCCCGGGATCCCATTCTCCCTTACGCGGTGATCTATCTGCAGACCCTGCTTCTCGGAGTACCCCTGAACATCTTCGCCATGAGTTCCAATAACGTGGTTCGGGCGGAGGGAGAGGCGAAAACCGCCATGATGACCATGATTTTGGGGGCTCTGGTAAACGTGGTGCTGGACTGGCACTTCATTTTTAATCTTTCCATGGGCATCCGGGGGGCCGCTCTGGCCACCATTATCGGTCAGGGATGCTCCGCCCTCTGGCTTTTCGCCTGGTTTTTTCTGCGCCGCCGGAGCTGCCTAGAGTTCTCCTGGCAGAATCTGATTCCCCAGAAAGCCATGATACGGGAGATCCTTGCCATCGGTTTTTCGGACTTTCTCCGCATGGGAGCCATAGGGATGGTGGGGGCTATCTCGAATACCACCATCTTCCTCTACGGGGGCTCCCTTTTCGTGGCGGCCTTCGGGGTAATCCAGCGGATCTTTGCCCTCATCTTCATGCCCATCTTCGGGATCTCCCAGGGGGCTCAGCCCATCGTGGGGTTCAACTTCGGGGCAGGACAGTTTCATCGAAGCCGGGAGACGATACGCCTGGCAAGCTTTGTGGCTACGATCTTCTCCTGCGCTGCCTTCGTAATCTTGCAGCTCTTTCCCGCACAGATTATGGAGTTTTTCTCTCCTGACCCTCTGCTGGTAACAACGGGAATACGGGTAATGCGTCTGGTGAGCCTGGGGCTCTGGCTGGTGGGCTTTCAGGTTATCGGGGCCACGGTCTTTCAGGCCCTGGGGAAGCCCCTCCCCGCCATGATCCTCTCCCTCTCCCGGCAGGTGCTCTTCGTGCTCCCCCTGATGGTCACCCTCCCTCGGTTTTTCGGCATCACCGGGGCCTTGAGCACCTTTCCTCTGGCAGACGGCCTCTCCGCCCTGGTAACCCTCTGGCTTGTGCGGAGGGAGCTACGGCTTCTGACGGATCTTGCCCCGGTGCTCTCCGAGGAAAATCCGGCATAAGAGCCTCTTGCCTCCGGACACCGCGGCATAGAAAGAGCCCCCCGGAACGTTTTTCTTCCGGGGGGCTCTTTCTATGCCGCACAAAGGGACTTCAACGGCTATACCAGTTTCTGTCCCCACAGTCTCCCGAAAAGAAGAACCAGAAGAACGAGAAATCCCAAGGCCAGAAAAAGAACCAGAGGAGAACCAACAAATCCCGCCACCACGTAACCCAGGGAACTCGCCAGAGCCACGGTCAAGGCATAGGGAAGCTGGGTCTTCACGTGATCCACATGGTCACAGCTTGCCCCTGTGGAGGAAAGAATGGTGGTATCCGAGATGGGAGAGCAGTGATCTCCGAAAAGGCCCCCGCTGAGAACCGCCGCGATGCTCGCATACATGGGGGCCCCCAGGCTGTGAGCCATGGGCATGGCTATGGGCAGGAGAATCGCAAAGGTTCCCCAGGAAGATCCCGTGGCAAAGCTGATACATCCTCCGGTAAGGAAAATAATGAGGGGAACACTCCATCCGGGAATAGTTCCCTGGGCAAGGTTCACGATATAGGATGCGGTACCCATATTCTTGCAGACAGAGCTGAGAGACCAGGCAAGCACGAGAACCACCAGAATATAGAACATATCTTTCATGCCGCTACCATATATTTTAGAGGCTTCTCCAAGGGTTTTGATGCGAGATTTTACCATCATCAGGAGACAAGCCATGGCTCCGAGGAAATACCCCACCGAAAGGGCCATGCGAATCATGGAACCCGAAACCTGGGTAAAGGGAAAGCCCAAAGGAGCGAGGAGCCCAAAGAAGCAAACAAAAAGAATCAACAGGGGAAGGCCGATAATCCATCCCGAAGGGGTAGCTTCAGAAGAGATCTCAATAGTCTCCGAGGGGCGCATGGGAACCGAACCGGGCCAAAAGGTCTCTCCCGTATCCAGGGTTCTCCTTTCCGCTTTGTACATGGCAGAAAATTCAACCCCGAGAAAAGCCACCAAGGGAACCATCAGTAAAACCCCCAGAGGATAAAACTGGAAGGGAATGGCCTTGATAAAGGCTCCCCATTCGGATTCCTGGATTCCCAAAATCTCAAACTGTTTTTGAATCAATCCCATCACGTAGATACCCCACCCGATGAAAGGCACCAGAATGCAAACGGGGGAGGATGTGGAGTCAAGGATCCACGCTAATTTTTCCCGACTTACTTTCAACCGGTCCGTCATGGGCTGGAAGATAGGCCCTAAAAGGAGGGCATTCGCAAGATCCGAAAAGAAGATGCTTAATCCCCCCAGCCATGCCGCAACCTGTACCTGCCTGCGGTTGTGTACGAGATGGGCAGATTTCTGAGCCAGCACTGCGGCACCTCCGGATTTTGTTATGAGAGCCACAAAACCCCCCACAAAGGAGAGCAATACGATAACACTCGCATTAAAACTATCCGCCACCTGAACAAAGAAATAGTCTTTTATGAGATAGCTTATCCCTTCTATGGGATTCCAGCCGTGCAGAATGGTAACTCCCACAAAGGTTCCCAGAAAGAGCGCAATAATAACGTTACGATACCGTATTGCAATAAGTACTGCGATGAGGGGGGGGAGAATTGAAAGAAATCCAAAATTTTCCATGTTAAAAACCTCCGCTCCAATTATTATGATTTCGCATCCTTCTCCGGCGGCAAGGACGCTTTCCCTTGGGGACAAAAAACCTTTCCGGAGAAAAGTCGCTTTCTCCCCTTCAGGAACCTGAAAAATCCTGCAAACCTATTTTGCCAGATGCAGCTCCATCTCGTTGTGCAGCTTCGACACCAACTCCTTTCCGGCGGCAATCTGCCTTTTCACCTGTTCAAAACCGGTCCCTCCCTCGGTATTCCGGGCCTCCACCGCCTTGAAAGGAGTAAGGAGAGCGAGAAGATCCTCCTTCACTTCAGGGATCAGGCTCTGCCATTCCTCCAGAGTAAGGGTATCCAGATCCCGGTTCTTCTCCTGGCACCACCCCACGGTACGCCCCACCTTCTCGTGGGCATCCCGGAAAGGGACTCCCACTTTAACAAGGTATTCCGCCACATCCGTGGCGAGAATGGTGCCTCCCGCAAAGGCCGCTTTCGCCCGCTCTTGGTTCACCTCCACGGTACGAAGAAGGGGGGGGAGAATTTCCAGTACACCGAAAAGTGTTCCCAGGGAGCGCAGGAGCGCCCGCTTATCCTCCTGAAGATCCCGGTTGAAGGTGGAAGGAAGTCCCTTGAGGTTGATCAGAAGATCGAGAGAATGCCCGATCACCTGCCCCGTCTTACCTCGAATGATCTCCAGTACATCGGGGTTCTTCTTCTGGGGCATCATGCTCGATCCGGTACAGAAGGCATCCGGGAGAACGATCCATTTGAACTCCTGGGAATTGTAGATAATCAGATCCTCCGCCAGACGGCTGCAATGGATCATAAAGAGAGAGGCAAAGTGATGATAGTCTGCCTGATAGTCCCGATGTCCCACGGTATCCATGCTGTTAGGGGAGATGCTGGTGAATCCCAAAACCTCCGCCGAAATGCGTCGGTCCAGGGGCAGGGTGGAACCCGCCAGGGCACCGGAGCCCAGGGGAGATTCATCCAGAGAGTCCAGAGCGAAGAGAAGCCTGCGCGCATCCCGATGAAAGGCGGCGAAATGGCTCATCCAGTAGTGCCCCATGCTGACGGGTTGCGCCTGCTGCAGATGGGTATATCCGGGAACCACCAGCTGAAGATGACGCTCCGCATTGTGAAGAAGAACGGACATCAGTTCCGAGAGGGCAAGCCCCATCTCCCCCATTTGCCTGCGCAGATAAAGACGCACCGTGGTGCTCGCCTGATCGTTCCGACTGCGCCCCATGTGGAGCTTGGCCCCCAGGCTTCCGAGAATTTCGATGAGCCGGGATTCTACGTTCATGTGCACATCCTCAAGCTCCACCGAGGGCTCCAAAGCTCCGGAGAGCACCTCTTGGCGAACCTCTTCGAGCCCCTCCAGAAGCTTGGCCCCCTCCTCTTCCGTAAGAAGCCCCACCTTCACCAGCATCCGAACATGCGCCATGCTTCCCCGTATATCATCTTCCGCCATGGGCCAGTCAAGATCGAGAGACTGGGTAAATCGCTGCACCACTTCTGCGGTGGCCTCTTTGAAACGTCCTTTCCACATACAAAAAACCTCCTTCACAAAGAGATAGCCCTCCCTCGGGAGGGGGATAGGATTTTAGAAAAAAGACTCTACAGCTCCTCCGAAGGAGGCCCCCCTCCGCGGGAGACCCGACCGATGAGATCATCGAAGGTGGTTCGTATATGTTTTGCCATGAAAGCTCCCGCTTTTTCGGGGTCCCCTTCGGCAATGGCCTCCACCAGTTCGGCATGTCCCTGACAACTATGGGAGAGGTCCGGATCCCGCAACAGTTTCCGGGAAGAATCCACGGGGACGTAAAATTTATCAAAGAAAAAACAGTAAAGCTCGGAACGCCAGAACAACTGCGGAAAAAGACGGAGAAGATAGGGATTACCCGAGATGCGGGCGACACTTTCATGAAGTCTTTCATTGAAAATAAATACCTCGGGATCTCCCGAACGGTAGGATTCCCTCTCTTGCTGCAGGATGTTCCGTAACAACGCTACATCTTCTTTTCCCGCATGTTTTGTGGCCAGCATGGCGGCATCCCGTTCGAGCAGAAGCCGAGCATGAAAAACATGACGCATATCCTCCCCCGTGAGATGAGGGACGCAAACCCCTTCTCCCTCCCGCTGGTCGAGAAGCCCCTCTGCAATAAGACGCCTGAGCACGTTCCGCACGGGAGTCCTGCTAACCCCAAGGCTTTCAGCGATTTTACTTTCCACAAGTCGAACTCCCGGGAGATACTCCTGAAACAAAATTTTCAACAATATCTCCCGATGAATACTCTCTTCACTGGAATTCTTCATCGGCACCCCCCGCTCGAACATGCCAGATATATTGAGTACATGTTGGGATACAGCAATAAAAACTGCTTTGCGTACGCCATGGTATCTTTTTTGGTATTTTCTGTCAACGTGCTCTCCGAAAATCTCTTTCTTTCGAGAAGCACGAAAAGAGACTCTCTACGCGCAAGAGCGCCCGAAGCCGAAGCCTTGGGCGCTCTTGCGCTTTTTTTCATCGATACTTTTTTCTTATCCCCGGAGGGGAAACCCCTACCTACCGCCGGGACATTGCCCTGCGAAGAGGGGCCCAGAGAGGGCCTATCTCACAGAGAAGCACCCCTGCGAAGATGCAGAGCCCTCCGAAAATCATGGGGAGGGTAAAGATCTCTCCCAGCACCACCACTCCCACCAAGGCGCCGAAGAGAGACTCCAGGCTGAGAAGGATCGCCGCATGGGTAGAGGGGGTATACCGCTGGGCCCAGTTCTGGATGAGGAAGGTGAGCACCGTACAGAAGAGAATGGCGTATCCCAGGCTCATCCAGGCGGAGGTGGGCACGCTTTCGGGCCAGGACTCGAAAAGAAACGCACAGAACATGCTCACGCTCCCCGCCACGAAAATCTGAAAAAAGACCAGCACAATCACGTGGTGTTTCGCCACATAATGCTCTATCCCCAGAAGATGGGCCGCAAAGAAGACCGCTCCGGCGAGGCTGAGCCAATCCCCCTGGTTCATCCCTCCCCAGAGATTTCCCTGGTATCCCAGAAAGGCTACCCCGGCACAGCAGAGAAGGGCAGCAAGAAAAATCCGCCCCCCCGGAAAGATCCGATGCCATGTCCATACGAGAAGGGGGACAAGAACGACGTAGATGGCGGTAAAGAAGGCCTGTTTACCTGCCGTGGTATACTGAATACCCAGGGCCTGGAGAAAAAACCCCAGAAAGATAAAACTCCCCAGAACGATTCCCGCCTTGCAATCCCGGATATCCCAGGGAAGAAAGAGAAGCGCCGGGGCAAGACAGAGGGCTCCACCGAGAAAGCGCATGCCCACGAGATAGAAGGGGGGAATGCCCGCCACGGCTCCCTTCATGGCCACAAAACTGGTGCCCCAGAGAAAGGCCACGAAGAAGAGCACTCCGTCCGCCAGAAACATTTTTTTGCGCGCATCCACGGTGAGGAACCTCCTTTTCTACGCTATTCTCGGATATCCTCAAACATTCTCGAAACCCGCCGTTCAGGAGCGGGAATTCACCTTTCCGAAGGGCATTGTCACAGGTCCGAGTTCACAGATAACCACCCCACTAAGAATCAACAACCCCCCGAAGATCATGGGAACTGTAAAGGCTTCGTGCAGGAGCAGCACCCCTGCGATGGCTCCGAAGAGGGATTCCAGCCCCAGAATAAGCGCCGCATGGCTGGAGGGGGTGTACTTCTGCCCCCAGTTCTGGAGCAGAAAGGCTACCAGGGTGCTGAAGACCACCGCATAGGCAAGCCCCGCCCAGGCTGAGAGGGGAATGGTATCGGGCCAGGTCTCAAAGAGCCCGGCACAGCAGATACTGATAACCCCCGCCACGAGAACCTGGAAAAACACCAGTAGCAGCACATCCTGCCGGGGAGCATAGTGCTCGATGGCGATAAGGTGCCCCGCAAAGAAGAAGGCCCCTATAAGACTCAGCCAATCACCGCTATTCATACCCCCCAGAAGGGAGCCCCCGAAACTCAGAAGGGTCACCCCGCAGAAGCAGAGCCCCGCAGCGAGAAAGACCCGGATCCCCGGAAAGATCCGCCGAAGCCCCCAGACGAGAAGGGGGGTAAAAACCACATAGGTAGCCGTGAAAAAGGCCTGTTTACTCGACGTGGTGTACTGCAGCCCTGTGGTCTGGAAGAAAAACCCCAGAAAGAGAAAGAATCCCACCACCACCCCCCCCTGAAGATCCTCTTTCTTCCAGGGACGGAAGAAGAGAAAGGGGGAGAGACAGAGGGCGCTTATAAGAAATCGTACACCCACCAGAAAAAAGGGAGGAATGCCATCCACCGCCGCTTTCATGGCCACAAAACCAGTTCCCCACAAAAGGGCTGCTCCAAACATTCCCAAATCCGCCATCAACATTCTTTTGCGTACGTCCTTCATGACGAATCGCTCCTTTCCTCTGTGAAGGCACAGCAGTAGCACAGCCATGCATCACTTTATTGCATACATCAACTTTTTAGGGCACGGAATGCAATTCTATTTTTTTCCTGCATCTTTGTCAACCCCCAAAACATTTCCGCGAAATCCCGCTCCGGTATCAGTTTTTTGCCTACTCCGGCTCTTCCGCTGGGCCATTCCAGACCGGAGTCCCAGCAGAAAAGAGCGGCAGTTTCTTCCGAGCCCACCTATCCGATAGCCCCCTTCCTGCATTACCAGGGAGGGAATCTTCATTTCTCCCACAGCCCTTCCCAAAGCGGTAAAATCCCGGGCCTGAAGACTCCAGGTTCCCGTGGGATCTCCCTTGGCGATATCAAGGCCGAGACAGATCACCAAATAGGCGGGGGCAAAGTGAAAAATTCGCTGGAGTGCCTTCCGGAGAGTTTCGAGATAAAGCGCCCCATCCACAGCCTCAGGAAGAGGATAGTTGCCATTAAACCCCAGCCCCTCCCCCTCTCCTTTTTCATCTGCAAAGCCGGAGAAATAGGGGTAAGCAAAGCGAGGGTGCCCGTGAATGGAGAGGGTAAGCACCCGAGATGTGGCATAAAAAATGTCCTGTTGCCCATTGCCGTGATGATAATCCAGATCCAGCATCGCCACCCTGCCGAAATCACTGAGATACTGGGCAGCCACCGCAGCATTGTTGAAGTAGCAAAATCCCCCGAAAAAGCCTCGTTCCGCGTGATGCCCCGGAGGGCGCACCAGGGCATAGGCAATTTTTCGCCCCGAAAGAACCTCCCGAGCCCCTGTCAGGGCACAATCCACCCCGCGCCGGGCAGCATCATAGGCCTGACGGCTAATGGGAGTAAAGGTATCCATACAGTAATACCCCGCCCGCACGGGCAGTTCCACCGGAGGGCGGGCTCGATTGCGCAGAGGGAAGACGTAGGGGTAGAGAGGGGCCTTTTCATCTATTGTCCGGGAAATTTTTTTAAAATACGAGAGATACTCCTGATGGTGCACCGCAGTAAGGTGACGCTCGGGAAAGTGTGCGGGGGGGATCTCCACAAAGGCCCCCGTGGCCAGGAGTTCCGGAAGAATAGCCCGAATACGGGCGGGAGACTCCACGTAGCCTCGTTCATGGACGTGATGAATTTCATGCTTATCGGTCACCACCAGAGCGATCTTTTCAAAATCCTCCCCCATCCGGGCGCCCTTCTCTTCAACGCTCTGGGCTCTCAGATATCGGGGAGGACGAAGCTTGACGGGGTTCTCACAAATGGAATCCAGCACCTTCCGGTTGTACTCAGGGGTACAGATATCGCCATACTTTTTCTTCAAAATTGAGGCCACCACCCGCCTCACATACCCCGCCTCCAGAGGGCGGTTTCGCCCCAGGCCATCGTAGACAAGATAGGGGGGGTTGTCACCTCCGGGAGTTACGGGGGTTTCGTAGGCGGTTCCTACGATGGGGCGGGCTCCGTACTGCTCGTAGAAGCGAAGGCGTTTTTCATTCTGTTTTCGAATTTCGGAGTCCCTGCTGAGGGCAGGATCATCGGGAAGGCACTCCATAAAGATTCCAGAAACCCCCAGAGAGAGAGCTTCTCCTCGAATACGGCCATAGAGGGCTCCCCCCACTCCTCGGCCAGAACAAGCGGGCTCGCTCGCCAGATAATCGAGAAAACAAAAGGAGAGATCTCCATCGTAATCGAGAAGCCCTAAACCCAGCAGATCGTGACGCTGATCCTCCGCCACATAGAGGATGCTGCGAAAACCATATTTCAGCGGATGACGCAGCACCTCGGGTATACGGTCAATTTTATACTGCTCCAAACTCGCGAACTGCTGCCGCAAAAGATGGTTCACCTGTTCAAGAGCGTGTCGATTTACAGGAAGAAGATCGTCAAAAATCCTTCGAATACGAAACATGAAAACCTCACCTTCCGCCTTCAAGGCTGCATATTGACCTTCTCCCCTTTTTGAAGGAAGGGGATTTCTACGACCACTAAGGCAGAAACCCGAGAAATTTCAGCGGGTCCCTATGAGGTGCATCTTCATCTCGGGTTTATCAGAGAAAAAAAGCTCCCTTTTCAGAGTTTTGGGAGGTCTTCTTTTTGAGCACACCTCCGCAAATCCTCCCACTCCTCTCGCAGAATTCCGTAACTTACGGAATCATAATACTTCCCCTGCACGATTCTCGCCTTGCGGTACACCGCCTCTTTTTTGAGCCCGATCTTCTCCGAAAGGCGCATCATTCTTTCGTTCCCGGACCAAGTGGACAAGCCGATGCGAACCAGTTCCGGAAAATCCTTGAAAATTTCAGTTATCCAGGAGATTAGTATTACTGTTCCCAACCCTTGGCCCCAATATTTTTCGTTGAAAATAACCAGCCCTACTTCCATCCAGAAGGTCTCTTGGGATTTCCAATACCAGTTTACTTCCCCCACCAATTCGTCAGCATTCAAGTCAACTACTACTTTTTTGTTTCGCATCACCTGCCCGGATCCACTTCTAATTCGTGATGCAAGTTCCTCGCCGAGAATTTTCAGCTCCTCTTCGGTCTCCCTGAGGTAATAGGGTCCGTTATATTTGTGATGCTCCCGCCCCGGATGCTTCCAGTAAAGATACGAATCCAGATCCTTCATCCGGAGATCCCGAATCACGAGCTTACGCATCGTAGTTCTCCAGAATCTTGTCAAATTGATTATTCATACAGGCACTGATATCGGTGGTTACAAACTTTCCATCGTAAAACATGCTGAAGATGGTGGCAGGGGTGGGAGCAGCTTGAGCCTGCTCCATACTTGCCAGCTTGATGATCTTCAGCGGTATGTTCCGTTTCGTACAGCTTTCCACAAGGGACTCCCGAACATGGTACTCCGAATAAGGACACCGGTTCGAGTAGTAGACCACACACCCGGATTTCTCGGGGATTCTTTCGTTTTTCACACAGTCCTTGAAACATGGAGTCTCCTGGGAAGTGCCGAAGTCCAGGGAAAGGAGAGAAAATCCTGAAGAAAGGCTTTCGCAAATCCGAAACCCCTGCCGCAACAGCCAGTTCGTATCGCTCATAAAGTGAAACTTTTTCGTCCCCACCACCGTCACCAAACCGCTCTTTCCCAACCTTTCCGCAGTCTCCACCGTCTCCTGAAGAAGAGCTTTGCCATGCCCACAGCCCTTGTATTTTCCGGAAACCCAGAAACAACCGATCATCAAATAACCCGACGCCGTAACGGGAACCCAGGCAGTTTCCGCCGGACCGTATTCGATAAAGACCTTGGCTCGCTCGTCGAGGCGACGGAAAACATACTCACGGTCAAATTCCTCCGCCAGCCATTGCTTCTTCTGGCGGTACCCTTCTGCACACTTCTTGTCGGAGAAGGCGCAACATATGTGTTCCGTCCCGATGTTTTCCTTTGTAATAGTGATATACAATCCTCTCATCTCCCGTTACGTTTATTTGCCAACAGGATCCCCCCCACGATAAGGGGAGCGCTGGTAAGATGCACAACCCCCACATGCTCCCCCAAAAATAACAGCGCGAGAAGGGCGCTGAAAAGAGGCAGGGTATAGTAGATAATCCCCGCCCGGGCAGGGCCAATGGTAGCGATGGCCTTGTTCCAGAGAAGAAAGGCAAGAAACGAAGCCCCCACTCCTACGTAAAGGATGGCTCCTACCATGGTGAGATTCCACCCTACCCAGGGATGTACGCTCCGCTCCCAGAAAAAGGCGGGGGCAAGAAAGAACAACCCCAGGATAAAGGTGGAGAGCTGCAGGCTCGCTATGCTGATCTCTCCGGGCTTGCGCCGGATCAGAAGGCTGTAGACCGCGAAGATAACCGACGCCAGAAGCATCCAGAGATCCCCCCGGGCAAAAGCAAGGTTTCGGATCACTCCGAAATCTCCCCGGGTAAGAAGCAGAAGCACCCCCAGAAGCACCACCCCCATTCCCGCAATTCTGAGTGGCGGGCAGGGCTCTCCGAAAAAGATCCGGGAGAAGAGAAGTATAAAGATGGGGAAAGTAATAGCTATAAGGGAGAGGTTCATGGCGGTGGTACTCCCCCCGGCAACGTAGATAAGGGTGTTGAAGAGAGCGATCCCCAAAAAGGCAGTGACGCCAAGATAGGGGAGATGCCGCACCAGAACCTTTCGCTCTCGCAAGAGCCCCTGCAGACCGAAGGGGAGAAAGACAAGTACCGCCACCACCCAACGCCAGAAGGCGAGCTGCACCGGAGGGATGGCAGAGCTGAGCCCCCGAGCGACGATAAAGTTTCCCGACCAGATGGCAGTCGCCCCCAGGGCTGCGAGAATTCCCGCCATGGCCGGGTTTTTTCTCAGCCATTCCACATAAAAATCTATTTTCAGGACCATACAAAAACCTCCTTTTTCTTTCTGCACTTCTTGAGCACCACAGGAGTATACCAGGGTTTTTCTGCAATTCCGGGGAGGTTTTCCACAAAAGAAATATGAGAAAAAATCTAGCCCTTTCTTCGTTATAGCTCTAGGATAAAGGATGAAAGGTTTTGGGATCTTCGAGATCTTTTCAAATTTTGTCTTTTGGAAACTCCTCCCGAATTCACGAGGAGAGATATCAGGGGTCGCACACAAGGAGGAATGTAACTATGAAGGTTGTAAACAGCTGCAAAGCACGTATCATCCTGGGGACGCTGGCCGCCCTCTTTCTTCTGGCAGGCACCGCCTTCGCCGCCGAGGTAGCGCTTACATCGGTGGGACAGAGCCCGGATGGCACCATGGTACAGGTGGTGATGAAGCGCCTCAAGATCTCTATGGAGTATGACAAGCTCATGGAGCCTGCGGCGCTGACGGATGAGAAGGTGCTCATCGCCGTGGTGGGGGGTAGCTCCAAGGGACTTGGAGCCGCAGGGATCGACAAGGATCAGGAGCTTGCCCGGGCCTTGGCTCTGCTCGATGCAGCCAAGGCAAAGGGGATGAAGATCCTGGTAATGCACGTAGGAGGCGAAGGGCGCCGGGGACAGCTTTCGGATATGTTCATCGAAGCGGTAACCCCCAAGGGAGATGCCATCATCCTTGTGGCAGGTGCTGACCATGACGGCATCTTCACCAATCTTGCCGGGGCGGGCGTGCAGATCTATACGGCGGAGTCGGTGAAAAAAACCGAAGAGCCTCTTAAGACTCTTCTCGCTTCCTGGGGCGTGGGTCAGTAAGGCCCCGAAGCAGAAAGGCAGGATAGTTTATGGAATGGTTTTGGCCCGAAGGGTTCTATACCCTTCTCATGATCGGCGTGTTCGCCTTCGGGGCCTTTGCCCTGAAGCTTCCCATCGCCATCGCCATGGCTCTTGCGGCAGTCTCCGGCGCTGTGGCGGGGGGGGAGGGCTTCCCCCTGAGACATCTCGTGGAGGGGTGTTTCGGTTATCTTGATACGATTCTCATCATTGCGGCGGCCATGATCTTCATGAAAACCGTGGAGAATATCGGCCTTCTTGAGGCGGTGGCGGCCTGGGTAATCCGCAAGTTCCGCCGGAGTCCTCTGCTGCTGAGCATGGGTATTATGCTGCTCATCATGATCCCCGGGATGATCACCGGCTCCTCCACCGCTGCGGTACTTACCACGGGTGCTCTGGTGGCTCCGGTACTTCTCAAGCTGGGAGTACAGGTGCACAAAACTGCCGCGGTGATCGCCATGGGGGCCATCTTTGGCATGATCGCCCCCCCCATCAGCCTTCCCGCCATGATTATCGGCGGAGGGATCGACATGCCCTACGTGGGGTTCGGGCTTCCCCTGCTCATCTGCACGGTGCCTCTTGCGGTGGTGACCGCTCTTCTGCTCATCTACCCCTCTCTACGCAAGAAAGTGGAGGATGAAGCCGCTCTGGAGGAGGAGCTGCTGCGGATGGAGCGCACCCCTCTTTCGCTGCTTCTCTTTCTTCCCGTGCTGTTGCTGGTGGTGCTTCTCGGAGGAGAGCGGCTCCTCCCCCGCTTCTGGCCTAGCCTGGGGATGCCCCTGGGCTTTCTTCTGGCCTCCGCCTCGGCTTTTCTTACGGGGATCTCTCCCAAGAGCTGGAAGCCTCTGGCTACGGTGACGGATGCGGTGAACGACGCCCTTCCGGTGATGGGCATTCTCATGGGAGTGGGGATGTTCATCCAGGTGATGACCCTTACGGGGGTTCGAGGGTTCGTGGTGGTCTCTGCTCTGGCCCTCCCGGCGTGGCTCCTCTACGTGGGGATCGCCACCTCCATGCCCCTCTTCGGGGCGGTCTCATCCTTCGGCTCCGCTTCGGTGCTGGGGGTTCCCTTTCTTCTGGCCCTGCTGGGGCGTAACGAGATCATCGTTGCCTCGGCGCTCAGCCTTATTGCGGGGCTGGGGGATCTCATGCCCCCCACGGCACTGGCGGGGATCTTCGCCGCCCAGGTGGTGGGAGAGAAGAACTACTTCAAGGTGCTTAAGTTCTGCTGGTTCCCAGGCGTTCTTACCGCCCTCTGGGGTATTGCGGTGATTCTCGGCTCCAAGTACATTGCGGGCGTGCTGTATTAGAGAGGAGAGAGACTACTCATGATTATGACCCTTATCTACCGCGCCATCGTGCTCTTTGTGCTCCTTCTGGTGGTGCGCTGCATGTTCCGGGAGAAGGAGTTCTGGAAGCAGGCCACAGGGGCTCTCGTGCTGATACCCCTGATTCTCCGGTTTCTTATGATCAAGTAGGAGGCGGTAACCTATGTCTTGGGACATCAATTTTCGGGGCACCCGCCTGACGGCGCTGCTCCTGGTTCTTCTCGCGGGAGGAGCCGCCTTTCTCGGGGCTCAGCAGTTCATGGTGATGTGGGAGCCCGATAGAGTGGTTCCCGCTCCGGGGTTCGAAGAGCATATGCTCTCGGAGTGGTTCGAGGGGATCAAAGATACCCCCGCGGATACCCCGGTGTACATCCAGTCTGGAGAAAACCCCGGAGGCACTGTACTCATTCTGGGGGGAACCCACCCCAACGAACCCTCTTCGGCTCTCACGGCGGTGCTCTTTCTGGAGCGGGCCCAGATGGAGACGGGACGGCTTATTGTGATTCCCTTCGGAAACGCCATGGCCTTTACCCACAACTCTCCTCAGGAGGCCTCGCCTCAGAAGATCTCCTTTAGGCTTCCCGACGGCTCTTCCCGAACCTTCCGCTACGGATCCCGGGCCACCAACCCCATCTTCCAGTGGCCCGCTCCGGATGTCTATATCCATCCTCAGTCCGGGCAGGAGCTTGCGGGGAGCGAGAAGAGCAATCTCAACCGGGCTCATCCGGGCACCCCAGATGGAGCCCTCACCCAGCGGCTGGCCTACGCCTTGCGGCAGCTTATCATCGCGGAAAAGGTGGATCTCGCCTTCGATCTTCACGAGGCCTCTCCGGAGTACCCCGTGGTAAACGCTGCGGTGGCCCACGAGCGGAGCATGGAGCTTACCGCCATGGTGGCCATGGAGCTGGAGGATATAGGCATCCCCCTGCGGATAGAACCCTCCCCCAAGAACCTCCGGGGGCTCACCCACCGCGAGTGGGGAGACTACACCGAAACCCTGCCGGTGCTCATGGAAACGGGAAATCCCAGCCAGGGACGGCTTCGGGGACGCACCAACGAAGAACTGGCACTCACCGGACGTGATAAGAGCTACGCCAAGGCTTCCAAATTGGGGCTTCTCTTCATCCCTTACGAAGAAGACCAGCCTCTAGACTACCGCATCGGCCGTCACACCCAGTCCATCCTCACCTTCATGGAGATGCTCGGTTTTCTTGACGAAGAAAAAGAGGTGCTCCTTGAAGGAGTGCCGGGGATGGAAGATCTAACCGAAAAGGGTTTCGGCGCCTGGCTTCAGCCTTTGGGGAGCTAACACTAGGGGAATTTTTTAAACTCTATCTGCAAAGTTCTGCAAGGTGCTGATTTCTCGTGAAAGTTCTTCTTTCTGATCCATGATCTATGATATGCTACTGTGGAGACAGGAGAAACGTATCCTCAGATTTCTTTCGGCATCATTCTCGGGGGTTTTCTAACGAGGAAATGACCCGAGAAAATATCTTTATTTTTTCAAGGAGGGGTTGTGTAATGAGAAAGTACCGTGTTCTGTTCGCTCTTGCTCTCTGTGTTTGTCTTGCGGGAGCCGCCTTTGCGGTGGAGGTCGACGACGTCTACGCCAAGCGGGGGATGGTCTCTTCGGCTCACGAGCTGGCATCCAAGGCAGGGGTGGAGATCCTCCAGAAGGGGGGCAACGCCATTGATGCGGCGGTAGCCACCGCTCTGGCGCTGAACGTGGTGGAGCCCAACGCTTCGGGGCTCGGCGGCGGGGGCTTCATGGTGATTCGCTTCGCCCGTACCGGTGAAGTGGTGGAGCTGGACTATCGCGAAGTAGCCCCCGGTTCTGCCACCAAGGATATGTACGCTTCCGAAGAGGCCAAGGCCGCAGGAGCTTCCAAGCTGGGAGGCACCTCCGTAGGCGTTCCCGGTCAGGTTATGGGAATGTGGACCGCCCTGCAGAAGTACGGCACCATGAGCTGGATGGAAGTCGCCGCTCCGGCGATCCGTCTTGCGGAAGAGGGGTTCGAGCTGGCGGAGATGCAGAACGGCATCATCACCGATAATCTCGATAAGCTTCTGGCCTACAACTCCCCCACCCAGATCGCCTTCCTTGATGCGGACGGTCTTCCGATTGAAGCGGGAACCGTGCTGCAGCAGCCCGGCATTGCCGAAGCCTTCCGGCTCATTGGCGAACAGGGCCCCAAGGCCTTCTACAAAGGCCCCATCGGCAAAGCCCTGGTGGAAGCGGTCAACCGCACCGGCGGCAACATGAGCATGAAAGATCTGGAAAACTACACCATGGAGATCCGGGAGCCCGTTTCGGGAACCTATCGAGACTACCAGATCTTCTCCACACCTCCCGCCTCCAGCGGCGGCACCCATATCGTGCAGCTTCTGAATATCATGGAGTACGTCCCCGTGAATACCTGGGTACATAACGGCCCGGAGCATCTCCACTACCTCGGCGAGGCCATGAAGCTCGTCTTTGCGGATCGGCAGAAGTACATGGCAGACACCGCCTTCGTGGATCTCCCCCTTCAGGGGCTCACCGACAAGGACTACGCCCTCCGGCTCTTCCGGAAGATTCAGCCCTACAACGTAATGACCGAAGTATGGCCCGACGATCCCTGGATGTACCAGCCCCGGGAGCAGAAGACCAGCTATCTCGGTGGCACCGATGATATGCATCTCTCCACCAGCCACTTCTCCGTGGTGGATGCCCAGGGGAATATCGTAGCCTCCACCAACACGGTGAACTACTTCTTCGGCTCCGGCGTGGTGGTTCCCGAGTACGGCATCGTGCTGAACAACGAGATGGATGACTTCTCCTCCGATCCTTCCAGCGTAAATGCCCCCGAGCCTGGGAAGCGCCCTCTCTCCTCCATGAGCCCCAGCATCGTGCTCGATCCCGAAGGCAAGCCCTTCATGACCATCGGCGCTGCTGGAGCCTGGAGAATCATCACCGCTGTCACCCAGATCATCATGAACGTGGTGGATTTCGGCATGACCATGGATGAAGCCATCGAGCAGCCCCGAATCTTCACCTATGCTATGAACGGCAAGGCTGGCCCCTTCCTCATCGAGGATACCATGTCCGAAGAGACCGTAGAGTTCCTAACCATGCGGGGCCACAACGTGGAAGTCCGCCCCCGGGGAGGCTACTTTGGCACCGCTCAGGGGATCCTCCTGAAGGGAAACCAGATGAATGGCGGCGCAGACAGCCGGCGTCTGGGAGTTCCTGTAGGGTATTAATACCTCTTTCGGTTTTTTCCGGCTCCAGAACGTTACAACATCTCTACAAACTACAGCGAAACTAAAGCGACAGAAGCTGCACAGACCGCCCCTTTCAGGGGCGGTTTTTTTCGTCTCTGCGAAAAAAACCTTTTCCCCTTTCTCCTGCTGAAAGCATGCTAGAATAACCGTATCTTCAAAATATTTGCATTCCTGATGATGGGAGGGACAATGCATGATACACCGCATCGCCTATACATCCCCGCAGAGCACTCGCACACCGCCCCGCTACTTCCGGACAGCAGATGCTCTCCGTCTTGTGGTCATACTCTTTCTGGGGGCTACCTTTCTCGGGAGCCTCGGGGCCCTCCCCTCGGAGAGCCTTGCGTTGGATTCCATTCTTCAGGTTCAGGGAGACAATCACTACCCCCCCTACGAATATCTGGAAGACGGCATCCCCAAAGGCTTTAACGTGGACATTATGCAGGCCCTGGCGAAGGAGCTGAACCTTTCCATAGAGATCCGGCTGGACGACTGGGACACGGTACGCCAACGGCTGGAGATGGGTGAGATCGATCTCCTCATGGGGATGTTCTTCTCCGAGGAGCGGGCGAAACTGGTCGATTTCAGCACCCCCCACATCATGGTGACCAACGCCATCTTCGCACGAAAAGACTCCCCCATTGACACCCTGGAGGATCTTTACGGCAAGGAGATCCTGGTGCAGAAGGGGGATATCATGCACGACTACGTGTTGCAGGAACGTCTTTCCTCTCGCATTGTTCCCGTAGAGAACCCCATTCTCGCTCTTCGCAAGCTTGCCGCAGGGGAGCATGACGTGGCTCTTCTCGCCCGCCTCCAGGGGCTGCAGATTATTCGCGACGAGAAGCTCCTTAATCTGCGGGATATCCCCATCGATGTACAGCCTCGAAAATACTGCATAGCCCTCCCCAAGGGACGAGAGGAGCTGCTGGGAAAGATCGACGACGGCTTGCGGATTCTCAAGGAAAACGGCACCTACGATGTTATCTATGACAGATGGTTTGGGCTGTATACAAAATCTACCGTGACCTTTCACGATGTGCTGGGCTCTATCCTCTGGTTTCTAGCTCCTCTTCTTCTGCTCATCGGGGGGATTCTCCTCTGGAATCGAACTCTGCAGCGGCGGGTACAGCTTCGTACGGGGCAGCTCCGACAGGAACTCGCCTCCCGGCAGAAGGCGGAGGACTCTCTGCGCACCCTTCTGAATACCCTGCCGGATATCGTCTGTTTCCGGGATGGGGAGGGGCGATGGATGGAGACAAACGAATACACCCTTCGGCTCTTCGGGCTGGAGCATGTGGACTATCGGGGCAAGACGGGGCCGGAACTTATGGCCTACAGCCCCGCACACTTTCGCACCTTTTTTACCTGCTCCGAAACAGACGAAACAACCTGGAAAAAAGGCGCCCTCCACCGCGAAGATCAACACATCAATCTTCCAGAGGAAGCGACAGCGGTCTTCGATGTTATCAAGACCCCGGTCTTTTCCGAGGAGGGAGACCGAAAGTATCTTGTGGTGGTAGGGCGGGATATTACGGAGCGGAAAAACATGGAAATTACCCTTCGGGAGAAGGAGGAGCACTACCGTGCCCTCATAGAGAATGTCCCGGGAGTAGTCTTTCTCTGTGATGTCAACCGCCCCTGGAGGATGTTCTACATCAGCGAAGAGGTGCTCTCCCTGACAGGGTACCCTCAGGAAGATTTCCTGGGGGATCTCACATGGGGAGATATTGTGCACCCTGAGGATCTTTCCCTGGTAGAGGAGACGATAAACCGCGGAGTTCTTCAGAAGAAAAGCTACCATGCGGAGTACCGTATCCGCTCCAGAGATGGCACCATCCGACACATCTTTGAGAAAGCCCGGGGGATCTACACCGAAGAGGAGACCCCTCTTTACATTGAGGGAGTTATCCTCGACATCACCCACCGAAAGGCCGAAGAAGAGCGGGTGCAGCAACTTAACAGGGAGCTGGAGGAACGGGTACGGGAACGAACAATGCAGCTCGAACATGTTCACCGGGAGATGGAAGCCCTTTTTCACGCCATATCCCGGGATCTTCGCCCTCCCTTGCAAACGGTAAAGGGGTTCAGCCAGGCCCTGGAGGAAGACTATGCCCGCCTTCTGAATGATCCGGGGAGGAAGGTGCTTTCAAAAGTACGCCAGGGAGCCCTTGATCTGGATAGCCGGATACAGGATCTTCTGCGATTCTTCCGGATCATCCGGCGCCCCGTGGAGGTACAGAAGCTCGACATCACCACCATGGCTGTACACATCATGGAAGATCTGCGGCGGGAAACACCGGACCGCCTGGCAGATGTCTCCATAGCTCCGGGGATGACCTCCTGGGGGGATCCCGAGCTTATCCGAACGGCTCTGGAACATCTTCTGCACAATGCCTGGAAGTTCACCAGCCGTCGGGAGCGAGCCATTCTTACCCTGGGATGCGCCAAACAGGGGGCTCAGAAGGTCTATTTTCTGGGAGATAACGGCGAAGGGTTTGATATGGCCCAGGAGGAGAGGCTTTTCGGCATCTTCGAAAAACTTCACGGGGAGGCCTTTCCCGGAAACGGCATGGGACTCGCCATAACCGAGCGCATCATCCAGCGTCACGGCGGGCGCATATGGGTAGAGGCAGCTCCCGGCAAGGGAGCCACGTTCTTCTTTACCCTTCCGGAGCGGGAAGAGCCTTCCTCCGAAGTTTTAGAAGAGTAGCCCTAAGAGAGCCGAAGAGAACAACGACAATCCGGCTTCCCCTCACAGGAGAGGAAGCCGGATTGTTATGTGTACCTGGTATACTTTCGATCAGCTCTTCTACTGCTTTGTGCCTCCGCTGCTTCAGGCTGCCTTTGCTACTTGATCAGATCTCCCCGCTCCGCCGAGACGGTGATCTCCCCCGTCTGAAGCTTGGCAAAGATTTCGTCGGCGATCTGCTGCACATCCTCCCGAAGATTGGGGTTCTTTTCGGGGATTCCCACACCTTCGTTGGTGGCGTTGAAGACGAGGGTCTGTCCCCCCGGGAAGGCTCCTTCCTGCTCCGCCTTGATCATATCGAAGGCAGCGTGGTCGATCCGCTTCACCGCCGAGGTAAGGATAATGGATTTCTCTCCCTGGTAGATGCCGTCGGCGTACTGATCCACATCAACCCCAACTACCCAGACCTCTTTCCCCGCTGCAGCCCGGGTCTTGGCCTCGTTGATGACCCCTACGCCCACGCCTCCCGCAGCGGCAAAGACAGCCTTTACACCCCGGTCATACATGGAAGCGGTAATCTGCTGCCCCGCCGCTACGTCGCTGAAGGTTCCCTGATAGAGCACGTTCTCGGGGCTCATCACGATCTCGGTACCGTAGTTCTCGTTCGCAAAGGCGACCCCCTGCTGGAATCCCCAGTTGAACTTCTGCACCGGAGGAATCTCCATCCCCCCCACGAAGCCCACGGAACCTTCCTTAAGCTGTAGCGCTGTGGCAAGCCCCGCCATGAAGCCCGCCTCATGCTCCGCAAAGAAGATGGCCACGGTGTTCTCGTTTACCTCCGGGGTATAGTCTCCCTTATGGGGAGCCCCATCGAGAATAACGAACTTGCCCTTGGTGTATCTGTTCTGGGCCTTGAAGATGGTGGTTTCGAACTTAAAGCCCGGGGTGATGATAAAGCGGTACCCCGCATCATAGAGGTTACCGATCTCCTTGAGATAGTCCGCCTCGGTGGTGCCGCCGGGCTTGAGATACTTGATCTGCACCCCCAGCTCCTTCTCCGCCTGAAGCACCCCTTCCCAGGTTCCCTGGTTGAAGGATTTGTCATCGATGGTACCCGCATCGGTGACCATCCCCACCTTGAGTGCCCCCCAGGCCATACCGCCGAAGCTGAGAGTTGCCAGAGCCACCACACAGAGAATCCCCGCCATACGCTTTCCGAACCGCTTCATACACATTCCTCCTTTTTTGTCTTCACAATACACCATACGTCTCCTACACCATACACCTACTCCTCGCTGCTCTATACCACTTCTTCCACCACCAGAGGAAGCACCTCGGGAGGCTCCTCCCCCAGAGTGAGGGCATCCAGAAAGAGACGTACCGCCGCCTCTTCATTTTTTCTGTGGTTCACATGAAACTCCGCCAAGGGTTCTCCCTTCTCTACGAAATCCCCCAGGCGTTTGCACATCCAGAACCCTACGGCGGGATCCACCGCATCCTCTTTGCGTTCCCGCCCCGCTCCGAGCATCACCGAGGCGATGCCCAGAGATTCCGCATTCATCCCCACCAGATACCCCGAGGCTTCCGCCTTCACGGGAAGGATTTTGGCCGCCCGGGGAAGCAGGGAGAGATCCTCACAGACCCGGGGATTTCCTCCATGCAGGGTTATCATCTCCTGAAACTTCTCGAGGGCCGCACCGCTTTCGAGAGCCCGTAACACCGCCCCTTGGGCCTTTTCAAAATTCGGGAAAATCTCTCCCATCACCAGCATCTCCGAGGCAAGAAGAACGATGAGTTCCCGCAGCGCTCCGCTGGTACGTTCATTCCGTAGAATCTCCAGAGCCTCCTGAATCTCCAGGGCGTTTCCCACGGCGTTGCCCAGAGGCTGGTTCATATCGGTGACGTAGGCTTTGGTGCTCTTTCCCGCATGTTTGCCGATATCCACCATAATCCGTGCCAGCTCTGCTGCCCCCTGGGAGGTGGACATGAAGGCCCCGGAGCCCCACTTTACATCCAGAAGAATGCAGTCACTTCCGGCGGCGAGTTTTTTACTCATAATGCTGGAGGCGAGGAGGGGCATGGTATCCATGGTGGCGGTAACGTCCCGAAGGGCGTAAAGCTTGCGGTCCGCGGGAGCCAGGGAGGCGGTCTGACCGATCACCGAGGCCCCGCAGCTATTCACGATACGGACAAAATCCTCCATGCTCTGATGCACGTTGTAGCCGGGAATGGATTCGAGCTTATCCAGGGTGCCCCCGGTATGCCCCAATCCCCGGCCGGACATCTTGGCCACCTTGCCGCCGCAGGCCGCCACCAGAGGAGCCAGGGCGATGGTGGTGGTATCCGCCACACCTCCGGAGCTGTGTTTATCCACCTTGATTCCGGCGATGGAGCTGAGATCCACGGTCTCTCCCGAGGCCGCCATGGCGAGGGTGAGATCCCCGGTCTCCCGGTTCGTCATGCCGTTGAACCAGATCGCCATGCAGAAGGCCGCCGCCTGGTCATCCCCTACCTTTCCCGAGGTATAACCGGAGACGAAAAAGGCGATCTCCTCCTGGGAAAGCTCCTCCCCTAGCTGTTTCTTACGAATAATATCGGGCATACGCATGGGCTTTTCTCCTTCCCTTAGTAGCCGGATTCTCCCGCATCTCCCCCCAGGATGGCCACCCCGGAGCTTGCGCCGATTCGAGAGGCCCCCGCCTCAATCATGGCAAGGGCATCTTTGCGGGAGCGCACCCCCCCCGAGGCCTTTACCCCCATGGCAGATCCCACGGTACGCCGCATGAGGGCCACGTCTTCTACGGTGGCTCCTCCCTTAGAGAAGCCGGTAGATGTCTTGACGTAATCCGCCCCGGCCCGCCGGGCAATTTCGCAGGCTCGAACAATCTCTTCTTTCGAGAGCAGGCAGGTTTCGAGAATCACCTTGAGCACCAAGGAACCGCACTCCTGCTTGACCTTTCGGATGTCCTCCTCCACCAGATCATACGCTTCATCCTTGAGGGCTCCTATATTGATAACCATGTCGATCTCCCGAGCCCCGGCTTCCACGGCCTTTTTTGCCTCGAAGGCCTTGGCATCGGAATCCATGGCCCCCAGAGGAAAGCCCACCACCGCACAGACCACCACAGAAGAGCCCCTAAGCTCCGCCGCCGCCAGGGGCACCCGGCAGGAGTTCACGCAGACCGAGGCAAACCCATGTTCCCGAGCCTCGTGGCAGAGCTGCCGCACCGCCTCGGCTGATGCCTCGGGCTTGAGCAGCGTATGATCTATATAGGATGCCAGATTTTCCAAGGAGTATCGCCTCTCTTCGAGTAGTTTTTCTTTCGACTCTATGTGTACATTTCGGTTAAAAAAAGAACTTTGCAAAGCCAAAAAAGATGGTATACAACAGCTGCCTGAGCCCTTGGGAGCCCCCTTCTCTTCTTCCGCTATGGCATATATCATAACACTCCGGGGAGAGGATTCAAACCTTCCACAGAGGCAAAAAAGGGGTTCGCATATTTTCCACTTCCCCTTTTTTCGAAAAAACCTGTATATTTAGGAGGCGGCAGAATATGTAAAGGGGGTACTGACCCATGGACTACGTGGTTGAGATGCTGCAGATCCGCAAAGAGTTTCCCGGAGTGGTGGCCAACGACGGCATCACCCTCCAGGTGCGGCCCCAGGAGATCCACGCCCTGCTGGGTGAGAACGGGGCGGGAAAGTCCACCCTCATGAGCATTCTCTTCGGGCTGTATCATCCCGACAGGGGCTCTATCCGCATTCGGGGTAAGGAGGTTCGCATCACAGACCCTAACGTGGCGAACCGCCTGGGAATTGGCATGGTGCACCAGCACTTTCAACTGGTGCATAACTTTACGGTGACGGAAAATATCATTCTCGGTAGCGAAGGGAGCTTTGTGCTGGAACGTTCCAAGGCAGCCCGAAAGATCAAGGAGCTTTCAAAGCGCTACGGCCTGAATATCGACGAAAACGCCAAGATCGAGGATATCTCCGTGGGGATGCAGCAGCGGGTGGAGATTTTAAAGATGCTCTACCGAAATGCGGAACTGCTCATCTTCGACGAGCCCACGGCGGTGCTTACTCCCCAGGAAATCGAAGAACTTATGGAGATCATGCGCAACCTGGTGCGGGAGGGAAAATCCATCATCCTCATCACCCACAAGCTCCGGGAGATCAAGGCGGTGGCGGATCGCTGCACCGTCATCCGCCGGGGGAAGTACATCGGCACGGTGGATGTGAAGGAGACGAGCCAGCAGGAGATGGCCTCCATGATGGTGGGACGGGAGGTCTCCTTCAAGGTGGATAAAAAGCTCTCGGAGCCCGGAGAGGTGGTGCTGGAGGTTCATGATCTCTCGGTGCTGGATGCCCGAAAGTACAAGGCCCTGAAAAACCTCTCCCTCTCGGTACGTAGCGGTGAAATCCTGGGGCTTGCGGGGGTGGACGGCAACGGCCAGAGAGAGCTGGTGGAGACCATCACGGGGTTGCGAACCCCCCTTTCGGGAACCATGACCCTCCGGGGAAAGCCGCTGAACCCCCTCTCGAGACGGGAGCGAAGCGAATCTGGCATCGCCCATATTCCCGAGGATCGGCAGAAACATGGCCTGGTGCTGGAATTTACCGTGGGGGAGAACCTTATTCTCAAGAGCTACTACCGCCCTCCCTTCTCCTACAGAGGATTTCTCAACTTCCAGAACATCCGGGAGCAGGGAAGACGCATTATGGAACTTTTCGACGTGCGTTCCGGCGAAGGGATAGACTCCCCCGCGGGGGGGCTTTCGGGGGGGAACCAGCAGAAGGCCATCGTGGGGCGGGAGATCGACAGCAATCCGGATCTGCTCCTCGCGGTGCAACCCACCCGAGGGCTCGACGTGGGGGCCATCGAGTACATTCACAAACGTCTGGTGGAGCAGCGGGATTCCGGCAAGGCGGTGCTTCTCATCTCTCTGGAGCTTGAGGAAATTTTTAATCTTGCGGACCGTATCGCCGTTATCAACAGCGGGGAGATCGTGGATATCGTAAAGACCGAGGAGACCAACGAACAGGAAGTGGGGCTCATGATGGCAGGAGTGCAGAGGGGGGAATCCCGATGAGGAACAATAAAAACGTATTTTTCATGTCCCTTTCGGCGGTCTTTCTGGGGCTTGTGGCGGGGGCCCTCCTCATGGCTGCCATAGGAAGCGATCCTCTGGAGGGGTATACCTACCTTTTTAAGGGGGGGCTCATGAACATCGAGCGGGTGGGGAACACCCTGGCCACCGCCACCACCCTCACCCTCACGGGGCTCTCCGTGGCCTTCGCCTTCAAGACAGGGCTCTTCAACATCGGTGCGGCGGGGCAGATGCTTATGGGAGGGCTCTGTGCCACTGCGGTGGCGCTTCTCGTTCCCGTCCCCCGGCTGATTCTCCTTCTCCTCACCATAGGAGCGGGCTTTCTCGGAGGGGCTCTCTGGGGGTTTCTTCCGGGATATCTCAAAGCGCGCTTTAACGTGCACGAGGTGGTGGCCACCATCATGATGAACTGGATCGCCTACTGGGTGGTCTACTACACCGTCCCCGCATGGCTCAAGGGGGCCTATCTGGAGACGGAGTCCCGACTTATTCCCGAGGTGGCCTCCCTGAGAACCCCCTGGTTGGATAGTCTCTTCGAGGGCTCCTATCTCAACCTCGGCATCTTCATCGCTCTTGGGGCTGTCATCGTCATCTCGGTGATTCTCAGAAAATCCACCCTGGGGTACGAACTTAAGGCGGTGGGATACAACCGCAGCGCCGCGGAGTATGGGGGAATCCGGGTAGAGCGAAACGTAATCCTCTCCATGATGATCGCCGGAGGGCTTGCGGGGCTTGCGGGGGCTACCTTCTACACGGGGTACGCCTCGAACATGCAGATCGGCATTCTTCCCAACCAGGGGTTCGACGGCATCGCCGTGGCGCTACTGGGAGCCACAGAGCCCTGGGGGGTCTTCGCCTCGGCGCTCTTCTTCGGGCTGCTCCACTCGGGGAAGGGGTTCATGAACGCCATGACCAGCATCCCCCCGGAGATCTCCGACACCATCATCGCCACCATCATCTACTTCACCGCCACCAGCGTCCTTCTGGGCCGCTTCTGGAGCCGCTGGAAACGACGCAAAAAAGAGGCCAGAGATGCAGCACAGCAGATAAAGGATATGAAGGACAAGGAGGAAGCCTGACATGGATATCTGGCACATTCTGATACAGATCTTTCCCTACGCCGTTGCCCTGACTATTCCCCTTCTCATCACCTCCCTGGGGGGGCTCTTCAGCGAACGCAGCGGGGTGGTGAATATCGGCCTGGAGGGGCTCATGGTGATGGGATTTTTCGCCGCCGCCATCACTGTGCAGAGACTGGAAGTTCTTGTTCCCGCTCAGGCTATTCCCCTGGGGCTTCTTGCAGCGGCAGTTGCGGGGGTGCTCTTCTCCCTGCTGCACGCCTTCGCCTCCATTAATCTGAATGCGGATCAGATCATCAGCGGCACCGCCATCAACATGATGGCCACCGCCCTGACGGTCTATCTCGCCCGCACCATCACCGGCAGCGGGAATATCCGCATCCGCAGCGGCATCCTGCGCCAGAACATACCGGGATTGGCGGATCTTCCCGGCATCGGCCCTCTGCTCTTCACCCAGACCTACTGGACCACCTGGGTGGTGCTGGCCCTTCTGGCAATCTCCTGGTTTCTGCTCTACAAAACCTCCTTCGGCCTGCGCCTCCGGGCCTGCGGAGAGCACCCCTCCTCGGCGGCCTCGGCGGGAATCAACGTCTACCGCATGCGCTATCTCGGGGTGATGATCTCCGGAGCCTTTGCGGGGCTGGGAGGTGGAATTATTCTGGTGACCTACTCCGGAGAGTTCAACGGCACCGTGGCGGGGCTAGGCTTTCTCGCCCTGGCGGCGCTGATCTTCGGGCAGTGGAAACCCCTGGGAGTGCTGGGAGCCACCCTCTTCTTCGGCTTCGCCTCCACCGTGGCGAACGTCTCCCAGGTGATCCCCCAGCTGGCGGTGATCCCTCCCCTGCTGCTCAAGAGCTTTCCCTATGTGGTCACCCTCATAGCCCTGGTGCTCTTCTCCAAAACCTCCCAGGCTCCTAAGGCGGCGGGACAGCCCTACTATCCCGGGCAGGGGTAGGGAAAGGATTTTCCTCGCATGGAGACCATACATACGGAGTATCTGGAGAAGTGCATACAAACCCTGGAGCGGTCCTATACGTTGTTACAGGCAGCGGAGGAAAATTCCATCGAGTACGAAATGTACCGAAACTCTTTAGTTAAAGGATTTGAAATGACCATCGAGCAAAGCGGTAAACTCCTGCGAAAAAAGCTTGCCCCCTATTTTTCGAGCAAACGAGAGTTGGATAAGGTGACCTACAAAGATTTATACCGACATGCCTTACGGCACGGCTTACTGGAAGCCCAGGAAGTTGAGCGATGGTTCGCATACAGGGATAACCGAAACAGCACCACCCATGACTACGGGCAGGCCTTTGCAGAAGAGACCCTGACACTCATCGAGCCGTTTATAAAGGACGCGTATAGACTCAAGGAAATGATCGATCATGACTGAAATTTTCATCGAGAAGAGGCATCTTACGGAGCTTACAGGGATTTTTGAAAGACTCTCCCCCAAAGCCCTCGTCTGGGCTTTCGGAAGCAGGACCGACGGCTCTGCTCACCCCGGCAGCGATCTGGATCTGGCCATTGTGGAGTACGGAGGGGAAGACGCTAATTACATGGAGCTGAAAGAAGCCCTCACGGAGAGCAACATCCCTTTTCTGATCGATATTTTTGAGCTGCACAAGCTGCCCGAAAGCTTTCAGCGAGAGATCAGGCGCAATTTTGTTGTTCTGTACGATGGCAGGGAGAAGAAGAATCCGGAGATACACGGAGATACTTTTTAAAAATTTTTTCACCGAAAGAAAGACTGCAAAAACAACCTGAGGGGGGCGAAAAAAATCGATTTCTGTCGATCTTCTCGCCTCCCTCGGGTTATCTTAAAAACGGACCGATCAGTACAGAGTGCGGCTATTGCTCAATCTCCGTAAAAGCTTCTTCGTAAGGCTCGGGATCTATATTCAAAACCAGGCACGCGGTGCGCCAAACGCTAAGATCCTTCCGCCAGTCGTAGAAATTATTCATCTGCTGGGCAAAGCTTTCCGGAGTCCAGGAGGAAAGGTCGTATCCCAAGGCCTGGAAAAAATCCACCAAAAACCCGCCCATCTCGATCCGCTCTTCGTCGGTGGTATCCCCGTACCATTCGGGTTCTCCGGAATGTATCAACCAGGCGAACTGCTCCGGATAGTCTTCGAGAAGCTCCGTGATCTTTGCCTCGTCGCTCTGGGAAACAGTAAATTCCCCGGGAGCGGAGCGAACCGCCTCCATCCACTCTCGTGCCTCCTCAGTCTCCCGAGGGAAGACGGTGAGAGACGAGGCCTGGCGATTCCACGCATCTCCCAGAGAGGGGATGTCTCCTTCCAAAACCAGACTGTCTCCAAGAAGTTCCGCATGCTTGTGGAGGGTTACAGTATAGCTCGGGCATACTCGAAGGGAGGCGATGCTGTCGTTGGGAATATCGAAAATCTTCCGAGGATGAGGATCCTCCCGGCGGATTTTCCACCAGAGATCGTACTCCCCAACCTCATATATTTCCCAGGAAATACCCTGATAGTTCTCCTGGGTATAGGCAACGGCAATGCAGTTTTTACAGTCGTTGCCAGAAGCTCTGGAGGTTACCGGGGCAAGACTTGAAGCTATGAGGTAACAAAATAATAGGATTTTGGCGCACTTTTTCCCATAATGCATGATTTGCGTAGCCCCCTCTTCTATCTACCGAAACTCAGTGCTCATGTTCAGCAAAACGTAGGTCTGCTTTTGATTCCAGAGGGCCTCTTTGATGGTAGCCTGAAAGTCCCCGAGTATCTCTTCGGGATCATCGGCGTTGTAGACCTCTCCGGAGAGTTCCCAAAGTCCCTTTTCAGGGTTCAACGCCTCTTTGACCCGGGCGTACCAGGCAGCTTCTCCATCGGCACCCCAAAAATAGAAGTACCCCTTTTCATAGAGATAGGGGGGATCCGATTGATCCACGGATGTATTAGCCTCAATCTTCAGGCCGAAATATTTTCGTACCGATTCCTCCACCCACGCCGCCTTGATGCGAAGATCCCCCTTTTCCCGAGAGCCTTCCGGGGCATTCTCGATGCGGCTCTTGAAGTTGTTGATGTAGTTGTGCCAGACCCCGAACCGGATGATATTTGGGTAGTTTTCGGGATCTGCCATCTCTTGGGTGCTCACGTTCATAAAGCCCAGCTCGGTGAAGTTACTCAAAAAGAGTCCCATGGCCTTGAGCTGTTTGTCACTCGGGGCTCCCCAGGCACTCCCCCCCAAAAGTAAGGCTGCCACACAAAAGATCCCTACGCCGCACTTCATTCTGTTTTTCCTACTTTTTATATTATTCATTTTTTCGCCTCTTTTTTATGATCGTACTGCTCTGCTGTTCTAGCCCGCCGCAGGAATGGGAACTGTCATTTCCCTGTCTTGGATACATTCCTCGTGGTCCCAATTTTCAGGATCATCCACGAAGCGTTCCAGGATTCGTAGAGTCTCATCTTCGGTCTCCACTCCAATGAGCATATAATCCTGGGTCTCTGTAGCCTCCGCCAGGGGGAGCAGCTCCTCCATGAGAACATCATAGAATACCACCGAGAGCCATCCCTCCTGCTGGTCCAGAGCCTTCCCTCGGGATCCCTTTGCGGCATCGTCCTGGGTAAAGGCAAATCGGGCGAAGTCCACCCACACGGGAGATGCGAGTCCTCGGAAAGAAGATTTTTGCTCCAGATTCTCCAGGGTGTAGAGAAGGAAATCCTGGGAGACATCGGTGCCACAGCTTAGAATAAATCTCTCCCCGTCGGGGCTGAAAATCACGCTGCAGTACGCTGCTCCCTCAAGAGGAAGAAAACCCCGGGGATTTTCCTGCTCATCGAAGAAGTAAATACCGCTTTCCGATCCCTGCATGGCATCGGAAAATTCGGGATCCACCACAATCCAGGAGTAAATCCCCTTTTCCGTAGCCCAGAACTCCGGAGTTTCCTCCTCCAGGAAGTCTTCTGTTTCGTCGGGATGCACCCGGTAAATTCTTTGGTCCCTGAGAAAATACCTTTCTTCATCCGCAAAAGCTGCGGATTCCATGAGGAAGACCAAGCCAAAGAGGCATACGCACAAACTGCATAAAGCTTTTTTCATATTTACCATGGAATATCACTCCTACCGTAGATTGTAAAAATCGTTTCCAACACTATTCTTGGTCTCCTTGAGACTCCCCCGAAGACCAGGCAATATCCGCACTCTTTTTGGAAAAAGAGAGATCTCTTTTCCCCATGGGATCTCGAAAGGTCACCACCAAGGCCTCCCCTTCCCCTCGCACCGCCTCCAGATGCTGCAGGCTTTCCACGGGAAGGGGGAGGAACCCGGAAAAATCTCCGTCGTTGTCGAAGAAACAAACCCCCGTAGGTTCTTCTTTCACCGCGTCGGGAGAGGAAAGAATTCCCCAACTGTAGAAGCGGGGGAACCCTCCCTCCATACCCCGGATCTCCATATGCTCCACCCGGGATGATTGGAAGATGCCCTGAATCCGCCAAACCTCAGAGCCCTCACGAATTGCATAAAGAAAGCCCGATTCAGGAATGGGGGGCTGCCAAAGCCGCCATAACAAGGCTCCTCCCAGAAGCAGGGCACCCCCCCAGGTTGCACTCACAGGGACCTCACTTTATATCCAGCTCCCAGGAATCACCGGTAACCTTCTGACTGCAATTGAAATAGACGGATTGATAGTTCTTTCCACTAGGACATCCATCATGCTCATAGTATTTAAAGACGTTGCTGATCACATCCCATCGAGCCCACCCCTCGCTGCGCTTGTGGACCACCTCGCCCTTGGACTCTATGTAATAATATATTCTTTTGCGGGGGTCGTGGGGTACGTTAATGGTTCGTTTGTCCCGTGCAGCTACCCCCCACCACCCTTGACAACACCAGGAATTTTCATTGATGTCGTAATAAACCAACGCTGCGCTTATTTTTTCATCCCTATGATTATCCAGGATGATCTTCACGGCTTCTGCCTTGGGGGAAAGAGCAAAGAGCGTCCCTCCCAAAATCATGAGGGCCACAAAAAAATGCCACCCTCGGGAGAACCTTTTTCTGTTGCTGCTGTTTTCTCCGGTTTTCATACTTTATTACGCCTCCTTGCACTCTATGTCGGTAGATCTTTGCAACACCATGGGCTCATCTGTGATGCAGATCCACAAAAACCGTCTCCATAAGCTCCCGCACGGTAATGGTTATCCTGCCATGCCCCCAGGAAATAACATCCCCGTCCGTGGTAACCGAACGAAAGAGGGTTTCATCCCGCAAATCCCCGTACCGAGCGGTATCCAATTTCCGACTCATGTCCACCAGCATCACGCTTCCCGTCTCCATTTCCACGAAGAGGCGCCAGTCGTTCAGCGGCATGATTGTTTTGATAAAGGTCATTTTTTGCCCCCCCTCCGCCTCAATCTTGGGGAACTCCCTTTTGCTCCCTATTCCTCCAGCCGCTCTCCCAGGGTGATCCCTTTTCCAAAGTTAATCAGGAAAGTTCCGTTGTCACCCCCCTTATTGAGGTAGAGGGCGGTATCGCCATCAGAAACTTCGAAGCAGATTATCTCTCCGTTTTCCAAATCCACAAGCCATGCGGTGATATGCTTTCCCTCGGGGGAGACGTATTCCCCGTGATACCTCGGTTCTCCGGATATCGTGGTGCCGAGTATCGCCTCGGAAGCTGCCTTCATGAGGCTGTGAGTTTTTTCGTTCACCCCCGAGTCGCCTTGCAGATACCGATCTAGCTCTTCCTCCGAGAAGGAACGCTCAAGGTCGATTCTCAGAGTTCCGTCCCCCTTCAGGCTTTCCTCGGTGATTACAAATCGCCCCGAATCTTCCGCATAACTCTGGGTTTTTCGCCAGAGCAGGGTAAGTGTTCCGTTCCGCCAAGTGTAGAGGGCTTCCACGTTATCCGTGGCGGTACCGTGGCAAAAGCTGAAAATTTCTTTCGTATCCTCCTGGAATTGGGGGCTCGCAATCTCCTCCAGGGCTTCGTTTTTCTCGAAGAGGCTCTTTTCTGGATTCCAGAGATAGCATGCATAATAGGCATTTATAGAACCCAGACTTTCCGGAATTTGAAGATCCAAAAATCCGTCGAAATTCATATCCACGAGGGATACAAGTTCCATGGACATCTCTTCCACCGCCCTCACCACATCTTCATCACAGGGGATACGCTGCATCGTTTTTGTGCCGTCCATAACATGCAGGGCATCCTCGACAAAGATTACCGTCAGTGTGGGGAATCCCTCTCCCACCTTGAAGGTCAAGGGTTCCATCACCTCTGCGCCACCCGGCATGGCTAAAGCCGCTGTGATAAGAGACATCATGAGCACTCTCTTTATTAGGACCATGTCTTTCTCAACCCCTCTCGTATCTTCTTCGCCCTATAAACCGGACGATGGCATTTTTCTTCACGTCTCTTCAAAAGGCCGGACTCCTCCTTCCACATAGAATAGGGAGTCCGGCCTTGTAAGAGTACCCTCGTTTCGGGTAGTTTTACGGGTGGTTTTTAGATTCTGCGGAAGGTTGTGCCAAAAAATCTACGAGAGAATCTTTTTCACATCGTGCCGGGAGCGGATCTCCAGCTTTTGAAAGACAGATTTCAGATAAAATTTCACGGTGTTTTCCGAAAGGAAAAGTTCCTCCCCGATCTCCCGATTGGTTCTTCCCTCTGCCACGAGCCGGGCTACCTCGTATTCCCGCTGGGTGAGCCCCTGGGGAATCTCTTCTTCCGGGGAGCCCCGGAGAATTTTCTCTCTTCCTCCGCAGTAACCCTCCTGGAACTCCAAAATTTTCTCCCCCTCGGAAATGTCCCTTTGAAGAAGAGCATCCTTCAGGGAGGGTCCCAAAAGATCCGCATTCTCTGCAAAGGGGAGAATCAGGCCATCGGGAAGTGCCAGATGTAGCGCCCCCTCCAGAGAGAGGGATCCCTCGGAGTTCCTCCCCAAACGGGATTGCGCAATGGCAATATACAGGGTCATATAGATCTCCGCCAGCACATTCTTGTGCTTCCGGGTAATCGCAAGAAACTCCTCGGACCGCAGAATCAGCTCTCGTTCTCCTCCGGCAAGCAGTAAGAGACGCCCGTAGATCATGCAGGCAAAGGGGACCGCCGGGGAGAGGGTATTCAGAAAGTTGCCATCTCGAATCCATGAAGGAATACTCCCAGGGTCGTTCAGCAGAACCGCCAGAAATCCTCCCGCCATGTCGGCGATGCGTCTTGAGAGGGCGTAGACAGAGTTGGAAACACAGTGATTCAGAAGGGAGGTACTCTCTTCGAGCCCTTCCGTATCGCCCCGCCCCAGGGATATGCGCTGGAGCAGAAAGGTGGTACAGAGATAGAGGCTGTCCTGGTTCCAACGTCGGGTTACATCCAGGGCCTTGAGTGCCAGAGCTTCCGCTTCATTAAAAAATCCCCGGTGGAGCAGGGCATCCGCACGAAAAAGCAGATCCGCTCCGCTGCCGTTCCCCGAAGTCAGCCGATTGTAACGGGGGAGCCAGTAATCCATCTGCTCCATCTTTCTCTCCAGGGTGCCGCATTCGCTGTGATACATGCCCAGCACCGAGGGCCAGCCGAAAGTCCAGGGAGAACCGGGTTGAAAAAGGCGGCTTTTGGTTCCCAGAAGCTCATAGGCTCGTTCATGCCTCTTCCCCATGCCTTCAATGTCGTTGTAAAACCCGAAGGAGGTGGTTAGTTCAAGTTCCCCCAGGAGGGAGCAACGGCGATCTTCCAACATTTCACAGCTTTCCAGAAGTTCCCTCATCTCCCTGCAGAGCCCCCCGTAGAGTTTCATATCCCCCAGGGTAAAGGCTTCGAACGCCATGGATATGAAGGTAAAGGCGTAATCCCGACGCATCTCCGGGGTAGCGTTCTGAACAACATCTCGTAGAATCTGAAGCATCTCTCGGGGGCTCGAATCGAGAATGGCCCGAGAGAGATCTGCACAGTCGAGATGGAGAGAAAGTATGGCCGTATAGTCTTGCAGAGCGTAGAAGAAGTTCAGCGCCCGGGTCTTTTCGCCCTGTTGGGCACACCACTTTCCGGCTCGATAGAGGATCTCCCGCCTCAGCGATTCGGGCTCCTCCTGCAGGGCGGAACGCACAAAATCGAGCAGAATGGCGTGAGGAAAATAGCGGCGGCTCTCCAGGTCGTAGCGGAAGAACATCCAGCGACTTAAAGCCTCCCCCAAAAACCCCGGAAGAGTCTCCAGATCCAGAAGAAAGCAGGCCTGAGGCACCGTGAAGGTATCGAAGGGGGAGAGCCGGAAGAGTCTCTCTCGCTCCTCTCGGGGGAGGCCTTCCCAAAAAAGTTCGTTCACAAGTTCGTAAATACTGGACCTTCTCTCAAAGGAACCGGTACGGATAAAGCTGATAAGCTGGAGATAGAGGGCAGCCATCCATCCCTCGGAGTAACGGTACAGGTTCTGCCTCTGCTCTTTGTTCAGCTCCACCCCCGCCAGACGGTAATACTCTTCTATCTCCTCCTCCCGAAGGCAGAGATCCTCGTTTTCAATCCGCAGAACCTCTGCATTGCTCAACACTACCACTCCCCGAGAGGAGAGCTGCTGGGTAAGAAAAAGGATTCGAAGCCCCTTTCCGCCGTGATCCACCAGGGCCCTCCATACCGCCCCGGGAAGATTTTTCTGAAGGAACTGAAAGTTATCGCATATGAGATAGGTCTCATGATGACAGCGAAGATCCCTCAGGGCCTGGGCAACTTCTCCCTGGTTCTCCTCCCCCGGCAACCCGAGAGCAAGCAATCGCGACCCTGCGGAGGGATCCATATCGTTAAAAACTCCACAAAGGCGCATCCACCCCGATGTGGGGGGCTCTTCGCTGGCGATGAACCATCGAACCGTAACCCCAGCCATTTCGGGATCTGCAAAAAAATCCTGAATCGCCGTGGTCTTTCCGGCCCCCGAAGGGGCTTCGATGAAGGTGGTGCGAAATTGCCGGATCATTTCCAATCTTTTTTTCAGGCGGCTTGAATAGTAGTGCACCTGAGGACGGTATTCCTGCACCCGGTATTCCAACGTCACCCCTCCTTAAAGCTCATTTTCCTAAAGAAACATACCACAAAAACCAGCCATCGCCTTGTAGTTCAACGCAGCATCCGCTGTTGACAAGAACCACCAGGAGGAGTAGAATCCTCTTTCTTAGTGACCGATGGTCATGATAAAAACCACATAGTCATTTCTGGAACTCATAGTCATTTCCAAAGCACCTACGAGAGGAGGAGTATCATGGCACGGCTTTCGGCTAAAAAAAAGGCTGTCCTGGAGACCTTAATGAGAGAATCTCTCTTCTCTGCGGCGGAAAAACTCATCCAGAAGGAGGGATGGAAGGGAACCACCGTGGAGCGAATCGCCCAGGAGGCGGGGGTTTCCAAAGGAACAGTCTACAACTATTTTCGTGACAAAAGAGAGATTCTCTGCTCTCTTCTGGAGAAAAATACCGAGGATATTCGGCTTTTCGTGCGCTCCCTAGATTTGGAGAGAGAAAACCCTCAACATCTTCTGGAGAAGATTCTGGGCAGAATTTTAGAGGATCTCCACGAGAAAAGCGGGCTCATCGCCGCTACGGTACAAGCCTACTACGAGGACATAAATCTACGGAACGAGTTTGAATCGCATCATACCATGCAGGAACGACATCCCCTCTGGGAAGTCCGAATTTTCATACGCGAGGTTATCGCCAAGGGGGTGGATACGGGGGTTTTTCGCTCCCTGGACCCCCTCATGGCAGAAACCGTCCTCAATGCCATGATCATGGGAGTGGCTAGGCAGTTCGCCATGAATATGGCGGAGTTCCCTAAAGAGGCCTACATGTCCACCATTCGAAAAATTGTGCTTCAAGGGTTTTGTTCTTGTGAGACAAACACATGATTTTTCAAAAAGTTTTTTCGATATCAAGGGTTTCACATCACGAAAGGCAGGTGTTTCGACATATGAAAAATAATGGCAGAAAGGGATCCGCAAAGGGGATCCTCCTCGTACTGATACTCCTCGCGGGGGGCTTCGCTGGAAAGTACTACCTCCTGGACAGACCGGCACAGACAAAGCAACAGCAGGCTCAGGCCCAGGAACAGCGTAAGCCCCAGGCCCCCGGAGTGGTGCTCCACAGGGTGGAAAAAGCGGATCTTGCGGTTTCTCGGGAGTACCTAGGAAGGGTAGAACCCCTTCAGACGGTGGATCTCCGCCCCCAAATCAGTGGAACCATCCATACCGTTCACTTCAAAGAAGGATCTCTCATCGCAGAGGGAGATCTTCTTTTTACCCTGGATGATCGGGAGTTCAAAACCAGCGTGGCTCTCCGGAAGGCGGAACTTGCCAAAGCCGAGGCCAATTTCGATCGGGCTTCGAAGTATAAAAACCGTCTTCAGGCTGCAGATTCCCGGAGCGTCTCCGCTTCGGACATGGATATGGCAGAAAGCGATGTGCTCCAGGCCAAAGCAGAAGTGCAGCAGGCCAAAGCAGCGCTGCAACTGGCTCAGATAAACCTGGGGTACACCAAAATAACTGCCCCCATTTCAGGACGGGCGGGAAAGGCCTTTTTCACCAAGGGGAATTACGTCACCCCCTCAAACACCATGCCTTTGACCACCATTGTTCAGACGGATCCCATAAGAGTTACCTTCGCCCTTCCGGATCGGGAATATCTGAATCAGCTTGAAGCCTTCCGCAATCCCGAGAGTACCGTATACGATGCCAGCATAACACTGGCAAACGGAAAGGCATACTCCAAAAAAGGGGCCCGGGATTTCGAAAATAACGAAATGGATAAGAAAACCGGCAGCATTACCGTAAGCCTCCGCTTCGAGAATGATCAGGGAGCCCTAGTTCCGGAATCCATGGTCCGGGTTCAGGTGCGGCCCGCCAAATCAGCCATCGTGCCGGTGATTCCGCAGGAGGCAATTATGGCAGATAGAGAGGGAGATTTCGTGTATGTGGTGGACGACGAAAACCGGGCAAATCCGGTTCGTATCGTTCTGGGAGAGTCGGTAGGCAAGGTGTGCGAAGTGGTCTCCGGCCTGGAGGGGGGGGAGAAGATTGTACTTCTCGGGCTTCAGGCTCTTCACCCCGGCATGGTGGTAGCTCCTCTTCCGGAGAAAAAGGACGAAACAAAATCTCCTGCGGAGCTGGCCCAGGTTTCGGATTACGATCTCCCCATCCTTTCACCTGATAATACCGGGAAAGACGAGTAAATCATGTTCTCAACGTTTTTTATTGAACGTCCCCGATTCGCCATGGTGGTCTCGGTGGTTCTGGCGCTGGCGGGAATCATCGCAGCTTTGAATCTGCCCGTAAAGCAGTATCCCGACGTTGCCCCTCCTCAAATCAGCGTGGAGGCCAGCTATCCCGGGGCGGACGCGGAAACCCTGGCCAATACCGTGGGGGTACCCCTGGAGGAGGCTATCAACGGGGTGGACGACATGATTTACATGAACTCCACCTCCAGCAACACCGGACGCTATTCTCTCACCATAACCTTTAAGACAGGTACCGATACGGATATGGCTCTGGTGAAGGTTCAAAACCGGGTTCAACAGGCAGAGCCTCTGCTTCCGAGTGAAGTTACCGCCCGGGGGATCACCACGGAGGCCCGGTTTTCCGACGTGCTGGGCTTCGTGGCCCTGATTTCCCCCAACGGCACCCGGGATGCGGCCTTCATGACAGACTACGCCAAAAACAATGTGAGCAACGCCCTGAAACGGGTCCCCGGACTTGGGGACGTTCAGGTTATGGGAGCCAAGTACAGCATACGGGTCTGGCTGGCCCCGGATCGGCTGGCCTCTTTGGGCTTGAGCACTTCGGATATAGCAAACGCCATCGCCAGCCAGAACCGACAGGCCTCTCTGGGATCCATAGGAGCGGCTCCTAACAACGGCGAAACCCCTCTGGTCTACACCCTCACCACCAAGGGACGCCTGGGCAATGTGAAAGACTTCGAGAATATCGTTATCCGAACCACCGAAGACGGGGGGTTGGTGAAGCTTAAGGACATCTCCCGAATAGAACTGGGCTCCGAGGACTACACCTTCCATGCGGGGCTCAATGGTGCTCCCGCGGCCATGATGCTTCTTTCCCAGGCCTCGGATTCCAACGCCCTGGATGCCATGAGGGCCACGGAAAAAGCTTTGGAAGAACTCTCCAAAACGTTGCCTTCGGATACGAAGTTCGTCATCGGCTATGACTCCACGGAATATGTGAGGGAGACCATCCACGAGATCCTCCTGACCCTGGGACTCACCTTCTCTCTGGTAGTGTTGGTATGCTACGTCTTTCTCCAGGACTGGAGGGTTACCCTGGTACCGGTTATGGCCATTCCCATCTCCCTACTGGCGACGTTTATCGGGCTCATCGTTCTGAATTTCAGCATTAACATCCTTACCCTCTTCGCTTTTGTTCTGGTTATTGGAACCGTAGTGGACGATGCCATCATCGTGGTGGAACGGGTACTTTACATAATGCACCGCGATAATGAAGGTTCTGTGAAAGCAACCATCCAAGCCATGAAGGACGTTACGGGCCCCATGACCGCTACTACCCTGGTCTTTCTTGCTATTTTCGTCCCCGTAGCCTTTATGGGGGGCATGACCGGAGTCATCTACCGCCAGTTCGCCGTCACTGTCTCCTTCTCGGTGGTATTCTCCCTGGTCGTGGCCCTTACCCTGAGTCCCGCCATGTGTGCCCATATGCTCCACGGCATTCAACCCAAGACGAGAGGCCCCCTGGCGTGGTTCAATACTCTCGTCACCAAGGCTTCCAAGGGCTATGTGGCGGGATCCATGTGGATCGCCCGCAGAACCTTGGTCACTCTGGGATTACTGGCTCTGTTGATAGGGGTTTCCGGAGGAATTCTCAAGATGACTCCCACCTCCTTCGTTCCCGATGAGGATCAGGGAGCGGCCTACGCAGTGGTTCAGCTTCCCGAAGGGGCGTCTCAGAAACGTACCGAGGAAGTTACCGCCAAGCTGGTGCCGCAACTGGAGGAAATCCCCGGGGTCGAATTTGTGATCAATATCATCGGCTACAGTATTCTGGGGGATTCGGGAGAGAATGTGGCATCGCTGATCATCGTTCTGGATGCATGGTCCGAAAGAAATACCCCTGAAACCAGTCAGGGGAGTATTGTGGGCAAAGTACGCGCCATGACCGCATCCATGCCGGAGGCAAAAGTAAATATTTTCACTCCCCCCGCCATTCAGGGACTCGGCATCTCGGGGGGGCTGGACGTACGGCTTCAGTCCACCATCGACAACGATCCCCAGAAGCTAGCCCAGGTGATGGGAGGATTTTTGATGAAGCTTAACCAGGCTCCCGAATTCATGTACGCCTTCAGCACCTACACCGCCAATACGCCTCACCTCTTTCTGGACATAGACCGAGAGAAGGCGGAGATGCTCGGAATACCCCTGAGTAACGCCTTCAGCACCCTGCAAACCTACTTCGGCACGGCCTATGTGAACGACATCAACATAGGCACCACCGTGAACAAAGTTATCCTTCAATCCGATTGGCCCTACCGGGGAGAGGTGTCGAACGTGGGAAACATCTTCGTGGAAAACAAGGGGGGAAACCGGGTTCCCGTGGATAGCTTCCTGAAAGTGAAGAAAACTGTGGCCCCCAGAGCGGTAAGCCGTTATAACCTTTTCCCCACCGCCTCCATCATGGCCTTTATGGCTCCGGGCTTCTCCTCCGGAAAGGGCATGGCCGCGGTGGAACAGATCGCTTCGGAACTTCCCGAAGGATATAAGGTGGAGTTCTCCGGCATGACCTATCAGGAAAAGGAATCCAGCGGCCAAACCGGCATCATTGTCGGACTGGCGGTGCTCTTCGGTTACCTCTTCCTGGTAGCTCAGTACGAGAGCTGGTCCGTTCCCCTGGGAGTCATCCTTTCCCTTCCGGTGGCGCTACTGGGAGCACTCATGGGAATCTTCGTAATGAAACTGTCGTTGAGTATCTACGCCCAGTTGGGTATACTGCTTCTGGTGGGGCTCTCCGCCAAGAACGCCATTCTGATTATCGAGTTTGCCAAGGAGCAGCACGACGGAAAGGGGCTCTCCATTCTTGATGCTGCAGGAATCGCTGCATCGGAACGGTTCCGATCGGTGATGATGACCGCTTTCACCTGCGTTATAGGGGTGCTCCCCATGCTCTTCGCCAGCGGCGCCGGAGCGGGAAGCCGTACCCACGTAGGAACCACCATGTTTTTCGGCATGAGCATCGCCACCACCTTCGGCATATTCCTGATTCCCGGGCTCTATGTACTCCTTCAGACCTATCGGGAAAAAATCAAGGCCACCATAGGCCGGATGGTGCTTGGCAAAAAACCGGATACCCAGGAAGAGGGATAATAACATGAAAAAACGCACCATCGCCATTCTGATCTCTCTGGCCTTGACTGCGGGCTTTCCCCTTTCGGAAATCGCCCCAGAGGCTTCGGCTGCGGAGGAGCTACCACTCGAACACTACAAATGGACCGACATGGCCAAGCGCTATCCCATGCCCTACTTCGCTTCGCCCGAGGTGCCGGATGCTCCGGCTCCGGAGGTATTGGCCCGCTGGTGGGATTTCCTGGGAGATCCCACCCTGACGGAACTCATTCTGACTTCTCTGGAGAATAACCGGGATATCCGCTCCGCCCGATCCCGATTCGCCGAAGCTCGGGCAGCCCTTGGGATCAGCAAGTCTGCAATACTTCCCTGGATCGACGGGAGCGGCTCCTTCACCAATCTTAAAAACGGAGAGAACGCCAGCCTCAGCGGGCAGCAGGTGGGACCTGTGGATCTGTACAAACTCGGCATTGACGCCTCCTGGGAGATTGATTTTTCCGGAGCCCAGGCCCTTAAGATTAAGGCCAGCGCCGCAGATCTGCAAGCCCAGTACGGCGCTCTGCACAGCGCCTGGGTAAGCCTTTCCTCCGAGGTGGCTCTCAACTATCTATCCCTCCGAACCCTTCAGAAAAGGCTTCTGGTGGCGGAGAAAAATCTGAGTCTCCAGCTGGAGACGGTGGAGCTGCTCCAATCCAGGTACGATTCGGGACTGGCGGATGAACTGGATCTCAGCCAGGCCAAGTACACCATGGAGCAGACCAACTCCACCATTCCTCCCATCAAGACGGGCATTGAGGAGGCCTTGAACCGTTTGGCCATTCTGGTAGGGGGAGTTCCGGGAAGCCTCGCAAAGGATCTTTTCGAATTCCGGCCTCTACCCAATCCGAAGAAAATCAATCTGGTGGGAATTCCTGCGGATTACCTGCGCCAGCGGCCGGATATCTTTATGGCGGAACGGCAGCTGGCGGCCCAGATGGCCCGGAAGGATGCGGCCAAAAAAGATTTTATTCCCAAGCTGACCCTCTTCGGCTCCATCGGCCTGGAATCCTACGGCTCCGCCAGCGGTCTTTCCATCTCTGACGGAGGGGTTTACTCCATAGGCCCCCAGATCTCCTGGCCCATCTTCCACGGAGGGGCCATACGAAAGAATATCGAGGTTCAAACGGAAAAACAGGAACAGGCCTTGGCTACCTACGAGCAAACCGTACTCGACGCCGTGGGGGAGGTACGAAACGCCCTCACCGCGGAAACCCAGGAGAGAGAACGAAACCAATCCCTCCAGCGAGGAGTAACCGCTGCTACCACAGCCATGGAGGTGGCGGAGGATCAGTATAAGCACGGTCTCAAGGACTTCAACAACGTTATCATCGCTCAGAGCGCCCTGCTCAATCTGGAAGAACAGCTTGCTTTGAGCGATGGACAGATGCTTTCCAACCTTATCCAGATCTTCAAGTCCCTCGGAGGAGGTTGGGCCCCCATGGAGGAATACGCCCCCCTTCAGGCGAGAATCCTCAAGAAGGAGGAGTTCCCCAAGGGAGGCATTGAACTTTCCGACGAGAGCCAAGCCTATCTGGAGAGCCTGCGAGAGGAACTTAAAGCTTCAGAATAGATGGATTACCCCATGAGAGAAGCGGAATAGCTTTTCTTTACAAACCGTCAGATGCAAGCCGGAACCCTTAAAAAATCGGGGTTCCGGCTTTTTTTCCTTGACATTACCACTGTGTCAAGGTGTATTGTCTGGAGAGATCGTGCAGCGATACTTTAAGTGGTAGAAAGGAGAATGTTCCATGACACCGAAAGCATCACAGCTGCGTGCCTTTGATGAATTTCCCCCAGGAAGAAGGCCTTTTCTGATAACCGCCTTGCTGGTTCTGGTGATTTGGCCAGCTCTTCTGGCTTTCCAAAACCCCGCAGAGGCTGCGGCATGGACCGTTACGAGTACTGAGGACAACGCCACCAACCCTGCCGAGGGAACCCTGCGCCATGCGCTGCAGAACGCCTCGGATTACGACGTCATCGTCTTCGCAAGCCCCGGCATGGAAATTCAACTTGTGGAGGAGCTGCCCATCAGCAAGAGCGTTACCATCTGGGGAAGCTCCACCACGGTTCGCCAGACCGCCCCGCATCACCGGGTCTTTTCGGTGGCTTCCGGGGCCTCCGTGCGGATAGAGGGTTTCACCATCACCGGAGGCGAGGGATACAGCGGCAGTGGTGGAGGCGGAGGCATTCTGAACAGGGGACGTCTCACCCTCGGTAAGTCCACTCTTCGGGATAACTACGCCTCCATCTACGGAGGGGGCATCGAGAACTATGGAGATCTCACCCTGGACACCGTCACCCTGGAAAACAATACCGCCAAGCACCAGGGGGGAGGAATCTTCAACCGGATAGGAAGCACCCTGAAGACCTTAACCTCTACCATACGGGACAATACTTCCGAGGGGTACGGAGGGGGATTGGCAAACTATGGTACCGCAACCCTGACTCTCCAAACTGCCCTTTCGGGCAATACCGCCCTTCTGGGAGGAGGATTAGCCAATTTCGGCTACGTTCACATAGGTCTCCTCACCGCCGTTTCGGGCAATACCGCCCTTCGGGGGGGAGGCATCTACAACGATGGAACGCTCTATACCACCGTGTGCACCATAAGCTCCAATCAGGCCAACACTAGCTCCGCCGGAGGGGGCGTGGAAAACCACGGCTCTGCCAACATCACGCAATACTCCAGCATAACCGATAACACCCCTCTGGAAATCGTCGGAACCTACACCACTGACGGCACATGTACCATCGGCACCGCTCCGGGAAGAAGCTCCGTGGCCCTGGGAGGAGTTGCTTCGGGCTCCTCTCCCCAACCCCGCTCCACCGCGGGAGATTCCGACGTACGACGTGCGGAGGAGGATCTGGGGAATTCCGGAAGCCTCCTGTATGGAGAGGTGAAAGATGCCCTTTCCGGAGATCTTCATGGCATTTCGGGAAACCTTTCTGTTTCTCTGGAAGGCATGAACGCCACCTTGTACAACGCCTTCACCTACGAAAACGTTCCTCTGGAAGATACTTCCGGCAGCGGGGAGCTGGAGATCGAGTTCACCGCCTCCTGGCCGCAATACGTGCGCTACTACGCTGCCTTCGCCCTGGCGGAAGAGGATACATCCAAGGGCGGGGATGCAAGAACCCTCACACCCGGAAACTACGTTCTTCCCGAAAGTGGCATTCAGTTCGAGATTCAGCCGGGGCAGGCTCTCCCCGAAGGGGTTACCCCCCCAGACTTTTACGAGACAGGGGAAGGGCTGCGGACCTGGCGGAATGTGGTAACCGATAACGGCTCCTTTGACCTTAATCCCGAGGTTGGAGCGGTAACCTTCCGGGTCTGTTCCGTTCGAGCGGAGGCAGAGAGACAACCTCCCGCATCGGGGGGCGGCTCCGGAGGGTGCAGCGCAGGAGCAGGAGCAGGAACAGCATCGCCACTCTCTCTTCTCCTGCTTCTGGGAGTGCCCTTGGCAATCGCTCGGCTCAAAAAGAAGTAATTCCGGAATTTGGAAAAAAGGGGAAATTTCTTCTTGCCCCTTAACTTTAACACCGTGTCAAGATGTATGCTTAATCCATGAAAGAGACACCTTGTACGAAAATCCATGAAATTGAAGGAGGAAGGTTCCGTGAAAGACAAAGGTACGAAACATCCCAAGGAGATGGAAAAAGAGGCTCTGCTGAAGGACAAAAAGGACCGGAAACCCGGCGAGCTGAAGGATGAGGAACTGGAAAAACTCTCCGGAGGCGAAGGAATGAACACGGGAAATATCATCAACCCCTAAGAAATGTTTCTCGAACCCCGGGAGGACGAAGGCGAAGCCCATGCCCTTCGTCCTCCTTACTATAGGGGTTGTAGAGGCCTCCTCATCTGAGCCATGGCTACCACTGAAATAATCACCACCGCCTCGGAATCCCCACAACATCCGAAAGGAAAGGTGATACCCATGCAAAGAAATCGCCTTCACCATCATGAAAAAAAGAAGCTGTTCCGGTTTTTTTCTTGACATTACCACTGTGTCAGGGTGTATTGTCTGGAGAGATCGGGCAACAATACTTCAGCAGCAGAAAGGAGAAATGCTCCATGACACCGAAAGCATCACAGCTGCGTGCCTTCGAGGAATTCCCTCCCGGGAAACGATCTCCTCTGATGGTAGCTTTGTTTCTATTGATTTTTTCCGCTCTTCTGGCTTTCCAAAGCCTCGCAGAGGCCACCGTATGGACCGTCACGAGTACCGCAGACAAGGCCTACAATCCTCCCGAGGGAACCTTACGCCATGCGGTGCAGAACGCCTGGAATAACGACATCATCACCTTCGCAAACCCCGGCATGGAAATTCAGCTTACGGAGGAGCTGCCCATCAGCAAAAACATCACCATCATGGGAAGCTCCACCACGGTTCGCCAGACTGCCAGGTATCACCGGGTTTTTTCCGTGGCTTCCGGGGTCTTCGTGCGAATGGAGTATCTTACCATCACCGGAGGGAAGGGCTACAGCGGCAACTCTGGAGGCGGGGGCATCCTGAACAAAGGATACCTCACCCTCTACCGCTGCACCCTCCGGGATAACTACGCCTCCACCTACGGAGGGGGGATCGAAAACTACAAAGACCTCACCCTGAATATCGTGGTTCTGGAAAATAACACCGCGGCTCACCAGGGAGGGGGGGTCTGCAATCGTATGGGGGGCACCCTGAACGCTTACACCTCTACCATACGGAACAATATCTCCGAGGGATACGGAGGAGGATTGACAAATTTCGGCACCGCCAATCTGCTCTCCCACACCGCCTTTTCGGGAAATAGCGCCAATCGAGGAGGGGGAATTTACAACGACGGAAGCATCACCACCTCCTGGTGTACCGTAAGCTCGAATCACGCCTCGGAATCCTCCGCCGGAGGAGGCATAGAGAGCTACGCCTCCGTGGCCCTTGCAGAAAACTCAGAGGTCAAAGGCAATACTCCCCTGGAAATTCTCGGAGAGTACACCGCCGATGGCACCTGTACCATCGGCACCGCTCCGGGAAGAAGCTCCGTGGCCCTGGGAGGAGTTGCTTCGGGCTCCTCTCCCCAACCCCGCTCCACCGCGGGAGATTCCGACGTACGACGTGCGGAGGAGGATCTGGGGA
>Ga0334886_1000115_pt1 | contig 134162 bp, 103 predicted proteins | sample GraSluR1_MG_9_FD_207232 | JGI IMG/M metagenome (GOLD analysis project Ga0334886, IMG submission 207232) | Sludge microbial communities from methane-producing bioreactor in Wageningen University, Netherlands - Granular Sludge_27_06-R1 | ecosystem: Engineered > Bioreactor > Anaerobic >...
ATTATTTTTTGGTCAAACGGAATTTTTTGAATCGGGTGCAACCGGGTGCAACGGGTTTTTGATGTTTTCCCCTTTGAAATCAGCATCCAGATTCACAGGAATGGGTGTCACCAGGTTTTCCATTAATTTAGCTGCTTCTGACTGCATTTCTATCGAAACATGAGCGTATATATTCATCGTGATGCTGGGATTAGCATGTCCAAGTATTTTTGATACGATTACTGCAGGAATGCCATTAGAGATCATAAGCGTTGCAGCCGTGTGCCTCAAATCATGAAAACGGATGTCTGGAAGTTTAGCAGATTCCAAGATTCGCTTGAAATCCTTATAGAAACGTTTGAAGTATATGAGAGTGCCAATACCGTTCGTAAAGATTAGGCTTTCTCCAGTCCTGTCTTGATGTGCAAATTTTTGATAATGTTCCCGAAGGACTTGCAGTGTTGATTCACCAAGGATGATCGTGCGGATGCTATTTCGGGTTTTTGGTCGGTTGAATTGGAATCCCTTGCGAGGTACATATTGAAGTTGCCTTTGGATTCTGATCGTACCTCTTCCCCAATCAATATCAGTCCACTTCAAACCAGTTAGTTCCCCATATCTCATACCTGTTGTAATGGCCAAGTGATACAGCGCTTTGTACCGCGATTCTTCTGCAGAGATCAAGAATTGGGTGACCTGGTTTTCCGTTAGCACCTGCATTTCATTTTCTTCTTTTCGCGGCAGCAGAGCTCCGATGCATGGATTTCTATCCATAACCCCTGTTTTTACTGCATGCTGCAATGCCATTCTGAGGACGCTGTGAATGTAGTGAATCGTTCGAATTCCTCTATCCATTTCATGGTGCTTAGTGTAAAAGCGTGTGATCTGGTGTGTGTTTAGATCTTTTAATTTGACTTTACCAAGAAAAGGAATTATGTTCTTGAAGACTATTCGTTCGTAATCGTAAGCAGTTTTGGATTTGATGGTCGTCTTTTTCACCTCGTACCATTCCATCAAGAATTCTTCAAGCGTTGCGTTCCTGTTTTGAAGTGTCATCCCACGATCTATCAGGATCATTGTCTTTCGCAACCATTCATGGCATTCCGCGCGTGAATTTGATGTAAAGCTTAACCTTTTTCCTTCAAGTGAAATCTGCGCGCGCCAGGTTCCATTACTCCGTTTGTAAATAGAACCTTCGTTATTTCCTCTTTTACTCGCCATTTCCTTTACTCCTTTCTTAATATGAGTTTCAGGAAAGGCGACTCTTTTTGCTCTATCCAGTTGTTAATGTCCCGGTTCCCCCAATCGCATTGCACCAGCGTGCGTAAGGACTTTATACAACGAAGCAGATAAAAAATCAAGGAAGCGGGCATGGTTTTACTCCACAATCGAGAATACCTTCATCCCGGTTCGGTTCTGTTCGATATACTGATGCAAATCCCTGAGACGCACCCGCACCGCCTGATTGATGCGGATTACCGGGATCTGACCTTCCTGCAGCAATCGGTAAGCCAATGAACGCGAAATATTGAGGATCTGCGCTACCTCTACTGCCTTGAGTAACCGATCCGTTTCTTGTATGGTTGTCATTGATTCATCCACTCTAATTACTCCTTTCTTGGTAATAGAATCTGTTTGTCGGTAGAATCACAAACAGACCACATCTGATCTTCAAAACAATGATGAGAAAATAATTCCGTAAAAGTCGAAAAGAAAAACAAACCGCTGTCCTTCCCAGCTCGTTGCAGCGTATGGGCCATCAGATTTTTCATGCGTACTTCACCAGTTGTAATGATCAGCCATCTTCCGTTGTTGCTGCCAAAACGGCTGGCGAAGGCTCTGCTGTGAATATACGCTGCACCAACTGCCACCTTTTCAATGCCGAAGCTAGGGTTATCATGCGTGGCCATGTCCACCTCCACGAAGAAATGCGCTTTAGCAGGAAGGGCTTGTGAGGCACGCTTTTGGTCCACAAGGCAAAAGTAGCCATCAGGAATAACACCGCGTTTCTTCTGCCTTACGTTTCCATGCCTGTCCTTATAGGAAAAAGATACCTGGTCAAAATCCACGCGGAAATCGGTTTCATTGATCCAATGAGAGATGATCACATCTTTCATCCTCGCAACGTCATATTCGATCTTCAAACGTACATCAATCAGAGTCAGGTCATGTGTAAGTTGTGACCAACGTGGTTCGCGCAGCCAGCGAAAATCCATCTTGCGCAGAGCCAACTCCAATCCGCGCAGCTGATTCTCGTTGATTGCTTTGGGTGAATCTACCTTTAGATTGTGCTGACTGGCGATCTGCATTGCGCCCTTCCATCCCAACCAGGCAATTGGTTCCGGGATCGGATAGAGCTTGCGCTGTTCTATCGAAGGCCACTCCAGATAACCACCAGACTGTAATTTTGATAATCTGTTTTGCATGGCGCGTTCGCTTTTCCCTCGCCAGAACAAGTCTTGGATATGCCGTTTGGCAAGCACCCCACCATAGTCTTGTATAGCTTGCAGGATCAATGCATCCCGCTTTTGGAATCGCATCGGTCGTTTATCCATCGCAGGATTCATGGCTTATCGACTCCAAAATGACATATCCCCAGATTGATTTGTCTTTGCTTGATAGTTGGCATTATTTGACTCCCCCTGAGACCTTTTCAGTCTAGCATAGCGCCTACCGGAGTTGTCAACCAGCTCTCGGACATGGGAATGAATTAATCTGGTTAGAGGAACATGAGGCACATCATGTGAACGCAGATGAACAGGTTTCCGGGTTGCGCGATTGTGCACCCAAAACTCTCGATTTTTTTGATTGGAGATCAACTGGGCTAATTGATCCCAATTGCCTGTTCGTTTCTCTTCCTCAATGGCGGGTATTAACAGTGAAGAGAATTGATGTATGTTAATTCTGAAACGAGCTGGTGAAGCGAAATCCTTGTTCGGAAAAACATGTTTGCATAACTGTAAAGCATCATCGTAACCAATTCGAAAAGCAGCCAAGATGCCGGAGGTGTTCAGGACTGCTGCTTGAATGCTGCCTTCCAATTGATCCAGATATTGATGAGCGAGAACCATTGATAATGCATACTTGCGTGCCTCGCTCAAGATATCTGCTATGTTATCTGTCGTGTAATTTTGGAACTCATCCAGATATAGATAATAGGGATGACGCATAGATGATGAGGAGCGTGACAGTGCAGATTGCTGAATTTGTGCCACAATAAAGGCACCCAATAGATTACTGGTATTCTCTCCCAAAATACCCTTAGGGATGTGGACCAGGATTATGCAACGCCGATCCATCAAATCGCGAAAATTGAGACCGGTCGGTGAGCTAAACATAGCTGCGATATCCGGATCGTGTAAAAAGCTGCCCAATTTATTTAGCAAGGGAGTTGCCCATTGATGGGCAGCGTTGTCGGATTTGGGAAACTCCAATTCAAAATATGCACGAGTGGTATGTGAGTGAATACGTGGTATATAAGTGGATCGATAATCTTTATCCATTAGAAAACGTCCTGTGGCATTAATGGGTAGATTCAGATCAGCCAAGGCTGCAAAAGTATTGGCCATCAGCCATGTCATACGAGGGGCATCATTAGGCTTCAGTTTCCAAATCTTGAGGATGATATCGGCGAGAAACCAAGCGGTTCGTTCTGGTGAGCTTTCTGGGGATGCCTGAAGTGGATTGAGACTGATCGCCCAGCGTGTATCACAAGGATCAATAATAACGACCCGATCCCATACCAAAGGCATTTCGGCTACTTTCCCTAAGATGCTTTGAAAGAGATCTCCATGCGGGTCAATCATGCATATCCCATGGCCTTTCTGAATATCCTGTAAGATCCAGGATTCCATTAACCTTGACTTTCCTGTACCCGGCTGCCCGATTATGTAAGTATGTGTCTGGCGTTGATAGGAATTCAGATTTGGATCTGGCGAGAATGGATTTACCATAATGGTTCTCCCATATTTAATCCCTGCGGTTCGAAAAAATCCTTCCACAATATGCCTACTAGCAAGCCGTGCGCAAAAACACAAATAGCTATCCAATTGGAAAATGGTTGATTCAGCAAGCGAATCAACAGTGCGTAACATCCCAAGGAAAGCAAGCAACAAGCAAGTGTACGGTACGGGTTACTTAAGACATCAATGCTTGAAACAGTGAATAAATATCTCTGCACCTGTGTCAATAGCGCTTCACAGATCAGATAAGAGAGATATAACACCTGCCTGAGCAATCCCAACACCAAACGCAATATCATAGGCAAATTACGCAAGAAGATCAGCATCGTCAGCATGACTAACGAAATTGACAGTGTGCAAAATCCAAACAATAAGCGTCCAAACATGTCAGTGAACATCCCAGCGATCTATCTCTACCCAGGTGTTATCTGGCATGACTACAACCAGAATAGGATCCACCAGCACCAAAGCGGTTATTAATCCGGCTGGTAAGATCAGCAATCCACCAACTAAGACGATTCCTACAGCCGCGATCAATGATCCAGTCATTAGACCTAATCCAATCGCTGCGCCACCGATTTTCCTCAGTTTTTTTAAATCGAAATTATGTTGACGGTGGGGAACGGTGGTCGCTTTCAAAAGCATTGGGGCTTCATGCACAAGAACAAAACCTTGCGGGCGGATTCCTGCGTCAAATATGGCTTGGATACGCTGCATGGTTCGCTCCGGGATTGGCGTGGTATCCTCCTGAGCTGGCACCAACAACCAATCACCTAACCTGAGTGGTTGGTCAAGCATAGGTGCTTGGCCAATAACGGGGAACATCCACCCCTCTTTCTTTGCCAATCGCATCAATTGCTGTGTTTGAGGCTCTAGAATCGATTCTGTGCTTCTTATTTCAATTTGTTGACCCAAAATAGCTTGCATTGTGATACCTCCTTAATCACTTCTTTTGTAGATTCTGAAGAAATTCAATCAGCGCTTCCAATGCACTTTGCCAGCCGAAGTTGCTTAACCAGGTAAGCACGCACACCAGCAGCAAGGCTAACCAGAAAAAAGCGGCTGGCGGCATGAATAACCAAACCAAGATGAATCCGCCGGGAATTAGCAGTAGCGCTGGGTTGGGGATGGGATTATTCACCTTTCTTCGGGAGAATTTCAAACCTTGATAAGCATGTTTTTCGTTCATTTTCTGCTCCTCTGATTCTTTTTTTCATCTATAATTTTTATTAGGAGGTCTTTCATTGCTGTTTCAATCACCTTCAGAATAATGAATTTATTTAGCTTTGTATATCGTCTAAAGAAGGATTAAAGTGCCAGATTTATTTTTGGCATGAATAAGCCTAAGTTGATATGAAAAGGTTCTGTTAGATCGGGAGGATGGAAATGAACGAATCAGATGAATTTGAGAAGATCAAAAGATTGACCCCTAGGGAAATCGAAGTGCTCAGACTAGTCTGTGAGCATTTCACCTATAGAGAAATTTCAAAAAAATTATGGATTTCTGTATCAACAATCAAGACCCATATGGGAAATATCTATATTAAACTCGGTCTTGATCAACTGCCAAGACGAGCACGGATTTTTGCATTAGGTGACGTGTATTGCAAGGCGTTGAGAGACATTGATTTTATTCAAGACAAAGACTTAGGCCGGGAAAACGAGGGCAAAGAAATTATTCCCAGCCCAATTTCCAATGATCTCATGAAAAAAGTAGAAGAGGATGATGGTGGCCCGATTATGGTTTTAGAAGGAAAAGGCTTAGAACCTTATCCTTTGCCTGATGAGGAACCGCCAAATAAACCCGTAAGACGCAAACCCAATCCGGTGATGATGGGGTTCATGGTCATTGCTATCATTTCCATCCTGTTTACTGGTTATTCAATATTCAATCGCTTTTTTGGAACTCCCCCAGCCCAATCTGAATCAACACCGGAGAAATTGGCTCAGTCAGACGATATGGAAATCAATCCGACAGATGTTCAACCAGAACCAGTTGCTGTGGCTCAAAGCAATCCTACGGATACCGTACAACCCACACCAAAAGCAACTGTCAGGCCAAAACCAGCCACTCTCTTTGAAGATAATTTTGAACAGGGGCTCTCGGATGAATGGGAAGTGATATCAGGCAATCCTATCGTAATCAATGGCATGTTATCAGCTGATCAGGATACTTGGCTGGTGGTTGGTGATCCAAACTGGACCAATTACTCTGTTGAATACAATGCGGAATCTTTTTATGATTGGTTTACAGATGAATACAACATAACATCAATTAGAATGTTTGATATTGACAACTTTTATGCGTATAGGTGGTTGCGAGATCAAGGAAGTTGGTTTGTAGTTCAAGGTGGTAAATGGAACGAGGTGCCTAACTCATTAATAAAATACCAATCAAATGTATCTGGATTACATAATCATCGTATTACTGTCAATAATGGTATTGTTACTTTCTATCGTGATGGGATACAACAATTCTCCTTCATAAGCGATAAATATCCTAGTGGTCGAATCGGTTTGATGGTTTCTCAAAGAACCACAGTCGATGATTTCAAGATAAAAGAAATCTTGGAATAGAAAAACAACCACTGATATAAAGGCACTCCCAGCGCCCCTGACAAAAGGTCTGGAAAATGTCAGGGGCGCAAGGCGTCGGACTCAACGAGTCCGACCACCTACGCCGTTAGTAGTGAAACAGTTTCACCGCTTTTTGGTGAATCTGTGAGACTACGGGAAGCTGTGCGAATACTTGGAGCAGCAGCGCAGGCGTAGGTGGTCGGGGTCGATCTCAACCATCAACTTTGGTTGAGTGAGAGCCGACGCCCTGGCTTTGGGAGTGGGGGGTCTGAAGGAAGACGATTTTACGCTTGCTATCAAGCGGAAATTGGTCTGAGGAAGACCTCTCCGAGCAAAGACAGCCGTTTCCAGCTCAATCCGAGGGTTCGATGCCCGCAGGATTGAGACATTTCTTGTTCACTATATATGAATAAGTTGATGAACAAGGAAATGAACAGGATTCATTTAATATCAACCTTAGTTGATATCACTTTTAATAGGAATAGACTATATTGTTTTGAATGGGGATGTCTGTTTGCACTAAACGATGAAAAACCTGCTCAAAGGGTTGTCCATGGGTTTTTGCTAATTCAGTCAGAATAGATTCCAACTGATGTTGTGAGCACCTGGCTGAAGGCACTTTCTCGGTGGTGATCACTTCCAAACGATCATCAGCTGTTTTTACAGTTAATTGGCGCACTTTTTGGCTGGTGAGATGTTGAATAAAATCTTCCCACTGCTCATGCAGAGGTTCGAATAAAGGAAACTGCGTATCAGTCAGGCGTTCGTATTTAACAGAATGGGGGTCAACTTTTCCCAGTATCCTTGCCATCACTTCTGCATCTGCCCGGGATATTCGGAATGCAGCGATGGTCTGCGCGTTGCCCAGAGCTACCTGCAGACCGGGGTTTAATTGAGCAATGCTTTGATTGGCAAGGATGAGATGCAAACCGAATTTGCGCACTTGGGAGAGCATTTGACTGAAAGTCTCGGCAGCACCTGGATGACAAGCAAAATCTTGAAATTCATCAATATAAAGGTAGTAAGGACGGCGCTTTTGAATATCCATTGTAGAACGTGATAAAGCCGCTTGTTCAAATCCGGTCACAATCAAGCTTCCAAATAATCGTTTGGTTTCATCATCACAATCCCCTAAATCGGCAATCAGGATTTGCCCGGCATCCATGATTTTCCGAATATTGAGATGGTTTTCCTTTTGCCCCAACATATAAAACACGTTGGGATTATCCGTCAAGGCGCTGACTTTGTTGGTGGTCGATCCCAGCATAACGGATCGATTTTTGCCCCAGGCGTCAAATTCATTTTCAAAAAAGGATTGGCAATCCATTTTGACTTTTGGATCAGGAATCTGCTGAAGAATTCCCTGTCGAAAAGCGTCATCTGTAAGCAAGGGATATAACTCGCAAATGGTTTGGTTGGTTTCTACCAAAGCTGATAAGGATGCGCGCATAACCTGTTGAAAGCGCGGTGGTTCTTGCAGCGTGCGCGACCAGGTGCGCATAAAAGAGGAAATCACACGTTGGCAGACTTCGTAAGTCTCAGCATGTGGATCTGGTTTTTGCAAAACATTAAAAGGGATTACATAATCACGACGTCTTGGTGCTACATACAGGACTCGCTCCAGGTTAGACCTTTCCTTGAAATAACCGGACGAAATTAAAGACTTAATCACATCCTTGGCCAGGTCACCGTGCGGATCGATGACCGCACAACCGCGATTGGCAAGGATGTCCTGGAGGATTAGATTCTGGATAAATTTACTTTTCCCCCGACCGGTCAGACCGACAATATACGAGTGGTATTGGCGGGATTGAATAGATATGGAAAATTTTTTAGAAAAGGGCAGGACCCCGGTGCGTCCCAGCACCAGGGTTGGATGGCGATCTCTTGACTTCCCTACAGATAAAAAATTCATGTGGTGTCATGGTCATGGTTGCTTGCGTCTTATGATGACATTTTCTTCGCCATCACGTTGACGAACCCTGAAAACTTAAACACATCATCCTGAAATACGATGATCGTATTTCGAGTCTGTTCTTTGGTGCTGCTGTTAATATAGCTTTCGGTGATTTTTAGATAAGGCGTGCCATTTTGAGCCGTCTCGATATCGAAGAAATAGGTCTTGCTCTGTGTTTTTAGAACTTCATTTTTATTTTCTGGCTGCATTGCCTTCACCCCCCTTCGAACGGATAAAGGATGCTTGCGTTGTGACAGATCGATCAATTCTTGCCACAAGTGTTCCGCTTTCAGGACAATATCGTCAATAGTGATAAATTTCTCTCTCCCTTCTTCATTGAGATTGTCATTCGTCTCATCCTTCATCTAATGCGTAGATTAACATGCTGAGAGTTTTCAGTCAAGTTGAACGGACATAAAAGATTATTAAGGGAATTAGAATTTAATTTAGGATATATTTTGCTTAGTTATTTTATTTCTTCTATTTGAACGCTAGGACAGACTGCTTCACCATTTGGTCTTTCTCCCCAATAATAGAAATCCTCCTGTAAGCAAGATCAAAAAAAACAAGATCAACCAAGTTATGGAGATAAATTTCAATTATCCTCCTGTTTTTTTTAATTGAACAAAAGAAACCAATTTCTTTTCAGCTTTTTTGGGTTTTATTTATTCATTTGTTGAGAAACCAAAAAAATCATCAATATTATCCTCTGTTAGTTCCACAAATGGCTCTATACTCCATTTGGGGCAATTGTTGTATTCTAAAGTGTAAATATTGTTTAATATAGGAAGCATATACATTATCTTCTCGTCCCCCTCTTTTCCGCACCACACATCTTTGTTTTCCCAAAGATACTCCTGAAAAATGAGACTTGGTGGCGGATTATCCGAGTCATACTCTAAGGTGTAGTTATGTTTAACATTTTCAATTTGCATATAAGTTGGATTTACGACAACAACTCCGCTGGTTGATATCAATATATTAATATACATAAATCCGTCAGGTGCGAATTTTGAGTCGTTACAGTACCAGTCTTGAACACTGTAATAAGGACACACAACAAATTCTTCAATATCTGGAGCAAAGAACAAGAACTTTGTAGTGTCACTGTATTCCAGTATATCCATCATAAATATGATTCCCTCCGAGGATACGATGGTGAATTTGCTATCTGTTCCGCTCAGTTCTGAAGTGTTAATTATTGTTGTGGTTGAGGTGTCAGTTTTTTTAACCACTTCTAACGTAATTTTTTTGCCGTCATAGCATTCTATCTCCCACCCCTGCAAATTTCTGGTAATTTTGTGAAATTTATCAACATCCTCTTTTCCTGTTATTGCTTTCGTGATCTCTGTCAACTCATTCACAATTTCATCTGTTAATAGAAGAAAAGTTGGAATTGAATTGGTTGGAGTTGATACTATTGTTACAGTTTTAAATTGTGTATTGGTTGGTTTTGCGGTGGGAGTATTAAGTGGTGTATCAGTTTGTATCATTGTTTGCGAGGGTGTATGACATGACTCGAAAATGCAAACAAATAATAAAAAAGAATAAGCAAAAGATTTCGGTATCTTTTTATTTACCAAATCTGCTCCTTTACATATTAAAAAAGTATATAGGTATATTAATAACTTAGGAAGATCTTCTTGACAACTGCCATTTCAGAATATATATTAATTTTGCTGTCGCAAAATTCGATATTTAAATATTTTCTCGGGTAAATAGCTCAACCCCTAGAAAAAAATCGCTATATATTTTTAGTCAGCGCCTGTGATAAGCAAGCCGTTCTTTTTCTCCGGCGGCGCTGGCCTGACAGCTGTTCGGTTCGGATTTCTCCTAGGTCGTAGTGGCATCATCAAGCCACGCATCCCGAATGGGATGGATTTAGCAGACGACATCTCCTACTCACTACCAGGTCTTATGGTTAAGATATCTATTTTCAAGTCTCATTGTCAACAGGTATTTTGCACCAAACAAGCATGATGGCAACCTCTACTCATTTAATGCTCGCAACACTTCATCTAATAAACTCTGATCGTGATTTGCTTTGTAATCCTGAATGAGAAAATTGATGGCAATCCGCGCAATCTCATTCTCACTGACGCGCATATTCTGACGCCTGTAGGCGTAAATCAAATCGATTAATGCACCTTTTTCCTGTTTAGTGATTCGATAAGTAGCCGCTTCCTTGCCTGTTGACCGGAGTGCTTTGCGAATGGAAGCAACCATGCTGGCATGCTGTTGTGGTGGCATGTCAGCTTGATCGTTTATTTGCCCCGGTTGAGCATTAGATTGAGAGAAGAATGGGCTGTCTGATAAACCTGTAGTTTTCATCTGGAAATAACCTCCTTGGCCAATGCATGATAGGCTTGAGCACCCTTGCTGTTTGGCGCGTAGCGAAAAATATCCACATGACGCGAATGAGCTTCTTCCAGGCTTACATTCTTTGGAATGGTGGTTGAAAAAACCAAATCGCTCAAATATTCCCGTAACTGGGCTTCTACATCACGTGATACGCGCGTATGCTCAACAAAAGTGCACAACACACCCAGGATATTTAAACTTGGGTTTAATTGCGTCTGTTTGACCATACTAATGGTCTCTTGAAGCTGCACAAGACCGGTGAGAGCGAAATATCCGGTTGAGACCGGGATCAATAGATAATCACTGGCTGCCAATGCGTTTATTGTAAGTAAACCTAATGAAGGAGGGGTATCGATGATCAGATGGTCATAGTGATCTTTAGCGGTTTCAATCGCTTTTTTCAAGCGCTCACTGCGATTATCAAATGCCTGGGCTAATTCCAAATCAACACTGGATAATCGGATATGCGCGGGTGCGATAAACAAATTATCGGTTTGAGTCGGCTTGATGATATGTTTGAGAGGAAAAAAGTTAATCAGCACATGATATAGAGTTTGGTCTACCGGAAGTTCTTTTTTCTCGTGGATAAACACATTGGTTATGTTTGCCTGTGCGTCCAGGTCCAAGAGAAGCACTTTATAGCCCTGCAGAGCCAGGCCAGCGGAAAGATTGATGGCTGTTGTGCTTTTGCCAACCCCGCCTTTTTGGTTAATGATAGAAAGAATCATATAGGCTCGTTCCTTTGCAAATAATCACTGGCGATTAACCGCATCAAAGCGGATAAAGTTACATTTCGCTTGTGAGCCTGATTGATCAGGGACATTTTCAAAGATTCTGAAGTTTTAAATTTGATCAATTGGGAGGATTGATTCTTCAGGATGCTATTTGTGGTCTCACTTGGGCTATGGTTGGGCATAAGTCTATATAAGCAGATTTGATACCCTCTTGTCAACTCGTGCCTGTATATGTTAAGGTGGGCGGCATGGGAGACAAAAACAATAGAGATCCAGCATTAAGATTTCTGGTCAGCATAGTCATACTATTACTTCTAGTAGCAATGGGATTGTTAATGGTGTGGATGGGAGATCAGACCTATTATTGTGGGAAAGAAGAGATCTGCAATAAACCCTATCTTAATTCCATCATTGATTTATTGAAATAAATATTATGCAACCTGGAAATAATTCTATTAACTTCATCCTGATGATTATGGGTGATTTATATTCTTGGGGAAAATCCTGGCTGAGTAAGATTAACAAGCCCGGGATGTATGAAGTGTTGGAATATCATTCAATTTTGGAGTTAAAGGATGAGGAAGGCAGACAAGCAAAATTTTCCAAAATTGAAGTCGTTCGTTTCCTGCAAAACAACATCATTGCGATCCAAGACCAAGCCTGGGGATATCAAAAAGAGGTAGCGAATTATCAATGCTCTCCGGGCATTCCAGTTGATGTCTATTCTTCCGGGCATAAGACTTTTGTGGTTATCTCTCTTCGTGAGGTTAAGTCGAAGAACAATGAAGAGCAATTCAATATGCAATGGGATATACAGGGAAAACCGATCGGAACGCAAGGTATTTGGGACACTTATATTGAAAATTACACGACCATAATGACACAAAAGATCATCTTTCCGGAAAAGAGACCTCCCATCAGGTTGTGGGTAGTAGAAGGAAAACAAAAGAAGCACATTGAACTGAACAAAAATAAACTAACCCAGTTAGCAGATAAGCGTTGGCAAATTTTCTGGATAAAAAAGAATCCCAGATTATTTGAGACTTACACGATCAAGTGGGAGTGGTGAAACTAAGTACCAGTGCCGCCCATGAGGACCTCCTGAAGGTTATTTTGTAAAAATTATATCCGCATGGGGAACTATAGTCAAGGGGTTTTAAGCTTTCTGCCCGGTTTTCTGTCCTGGCTCAAATACTTATCTATTTCCGCTTTGGTTGTTACCCAGTCTCGTCCAATTTTTTTTCCCTTTATTTTGCCCCTATTAAGTAACAATCTGATATGTCGTGTTGTGAATCCTGTGTAAACAGAAGCTTCTTCTATGCCAATTAGGTTCTCAAAGGGATCAAAATTCATGGATTTATTATAGTTTTTTAAAACTTGTTTGTAATTAAAAACAGGTTCTAATATATAATTTTTTTATGGGCGCAAATTATATAATAACAGTAACTGATGCTGCTGAAAATCTCGGATGCACCAAAAGTTACATTCAACGGTTAATTAGGCAAAAACGCCTGGATGCTGTGCTTCAGAATGCCCCGGTCAGATATTATCTAATTGATCCGGATTCATTAGAAAAATCCAAATCCACTCCAAAAAATAAGGGTGGCCGACCTCCCAAGCAAAGGAAATAATCAAGATCGTGACCACATCTGAAAAATATCTACTTTCGTTTACGGCTGCCGGACTGATGATCAATGAGTCCATCAGGATAGCTGAAGAGTATATAAAACTGGGCGATTGGGATTCGGTCAATCAAGCCTATAAAGAAAGAAACTTGCTGCAATCCAGGACAACCAGCCGCAGCCAGAGAGTCTTTCAGGAAATCAAGAAAAGATTGAGGATTTTATCCAAACACCAGATTCAGGCATTGGTGGATGGCAGTATCGAAGAGCAAAAACAAATTCTTTGGTTCGTTGCCTGTAAACGATATCAATTTATAAGGGAGTTTGCAGTCGAAGTTGTTCATGAGAAATTCCTTTCAATGAAGTCTCTTGTAGAGGATCTTGACTTCGACGGCTTTTTTGTAAATAAAGCAGATTGGCACCCTGAATTAAACGAAATAACCGAATCCACCAAAACAAAACTTAGAACCGTTTTATTTAGAATGTTAAGGGAAGCAGGGATTCTATCCGATGATCATCGAATCATCCCATCCGTACCATCTACAAGAGTTGTCGAGTTGATAAGAAATGACGGTACGGTTGGATTAGAAATATTTCCTATGTACATTGAAAAGTTGGGAGAATGAGCATTTTATGTCAATCATGATAGACAGTCCCATTAATGAGAGATATGAACATCTCCTTAAAGTTATTAGCAGTAAACGCTTTTTAAATATGGAAGGGTTAGGGTTGGAAGTTCCCTTTTTTATTTGTCCTTTTCAACCACATGATTATGATCCAATGATGAAGATGTTCAACCAATTAATAATTCAACTGGAAAATAAGGGAATTCGCGCGCTAAGTATCGATCTATATGACCTTTCGATTGAACTGCTAAAGAAAAGGGGCAAGTGGCAAGAGATATTAGATAAGGAAACCCAATTATCCAAAAACCAACTCTTTGAATTGCTTCAAAACCTGCTGGATCCTAAAAAGCACCTGATCCCAGCGATGGTGGAAAAAATGCGAGGAACAGATTTTGATGTACTTTTTATTAAAGGAGTTGGAGAGGTATTTCCTTATTTACGCTCTCACACAGTGTTGGAAAATCTGCAAAGCGCAATAAAAGACAAACCGGTAGTGATGTTCTTCCCCGGCGATTACATCCAAACTGAAAATGGAAACACCTCATTAATTTTATTCGGCAAACTGCAAAATAAGTATTATCGGGCATTTAATATCTACCACTATCACATTTAAAGGGGCATGTTATGAAAATTAAACAAATATTTGAAAAACCAATCGATCGCTACATTGAAGGTGTCATTAAAGCTGATGACCTTGAACATGTTTTGATTGAAGTGGAAGAATATGAGATCACGAATGAGGTTGAGAAAGCATTAAATGAGTTTCTGGAATCGTACACAGACTATCAGGGGGCCAATGGTGTTTGGATCTCGGGGTTCTTTGGATCTGGTAAATCTCACCTGTTGAAAATGCTTGCGCTTTTGATGCAGAACCAGGAATTCAATGGTAAGCATGTGTTGGATTATTTTTTAGAAAAGTGCAAGGATAATGCGCTGCTAAAAGGAAGCTTAAAAAAAGCATCCGAGATCCCTTCAAGGAGCATCCTTTTTAATATCGACCAGAAAGCGGATGCAATTACCCAAAATGAATTTGATCGGCTTTTGGCTGTTTTTGTGAAAGTTTTCAATGAAACATGTGGTTTTTATGGTAAGCAGGGATATATCGCGCAGTTCGAACGTGATTTGGATAAGAAGGGTTTATATGGTGAATTTAAGAATGCTTATAGGAATATAACTGGGACGGAATGGGAAGATGGCCGGGAATCCTTCCTTTTAGAAAACGAGAATATCTGCAAGGCTTACGCCCAGGTATCTGGACAGGATGGTAAGTCTTTGGGGAATCTTGTAGAGTCCTATCGAAGTGAATATAAGCTTTCAATTGAAGATTTCGCAGAGATGGTTGGTGATTATATAGAAAAACAACCAAAGGGATTTCGATTAAATTTCTTTGTCGACGAAGTGGGGCAATATATAGCGGATAGCATCAGATTGATGACCAATTTACAAACTATTGCCGAGAGCCTGGCAACTAAATGCAAGGGTCAATCCTGGATTGTAGTAACAGCTCAGGAGAATATGGAAGAAATTCTGGGTGAAATGAGCAAACAGCAGTCAACTGATTTCTCAAAAATCCAGGCGCGTTTTAAAACTCGCATGAAACTAACCAGCAAGAATGTGGATGAAGTCATTCAGGCCCGGTTATTATCCAAAAACGAAGAAGGGGAGAAAGTTACAGCGGCGCTCTATTCAGAGTGGAAAAACAATTTCGGCACCCTTTTTGATTTTGCTGATGGGGCAACCAAATACCAGAATTTCAGAGACAAGATGCATTTTATAAAATGCTATCCATTCGTCCCCTATCAATTTACTGTTTTTCAAAAAGCAATTATCGGCCTTTCAGAGCATGATGATTTTGAAGGAAAGCACCGTTCGGTTGGTGAACGTTCTATGTTGGCCGTATTCCAGGAAGTAGCGAAATTGATTGCAGACCAGGATTTGGGCTGCTTGGCCTCGTTCGATATGATGTTTGAAGGCATCCGATCCGCACTGCGCACACAAATCCAACAAGCGATCAACAATGCCGAAAACCATATAAAAAATCCATATGCGATCAGGGTACTCAAAGCACTACTGTTGGTGAAATATATCCGGGGGTTTAATGCCACGCCGCGCAATTTGCGCGTTCTGCTGCAGGGAAAACTGGATGAAGATTTGCCAGCGCTTGAAAAGGAAATAAAAAACGCGTTAGATGAGCTGGAACAGGAGACCTATATTCAACGCAATGGCGAGAACTATGAATACCTGACAGATGAGGAAAAGGATGTAGAAAAAGAGATTAAAGACACGGCTGTTGATCAGGATGAAATTGCCAAAACGGTAGAAGAGTTATTCTTCACTGGCATCATCCGTGAAAACAAAATGACATTTGAACCAACCAATCAGGATTTCCCCTTTACGCGTAAAGTGGATGACCGCAATATGAGCAAGGAACAGGAACTTTCGATTCACTTCATAACGCCATTCCATGATCGCGCGAGTGATATCGATATTCTCAAAGCGCACGGGTTGGATAAACCGGAGCTGATGATTCTTCTACCTAACGACCCTCGTTTTACGCGAGATTTGCTGCTCTACAAGCAAACCGATAAATATATTCGTATCCATTCCGCGCAGGCTAAAAATGAATCTGTACGCATGATCATCAGCAATAAGGCAATCCAGAGAGATGATCGCTTCAGGCAATTGCAGATACAGGCACAGGAATTGGTCAGGAACGCAAAGATCATCGTGTCAGGAGAGGAAGCGCAAATTAACAGCCAGGAGCCGAAAACACGAATTCTAAAAGGTTTTGAAATGCTGGTTTCAAAAGTGTATCCAAACCTGCGCATGTTGTACGGGCGATCATACAAGGAAGAGGATATTGACCGCTACATAGAAATAACCAAGGGGTCTTTATTGGGAAGCGACGCGCTGGCGTTATCAGAAGCCGAAGGCGAGATGCTTTCCATCATACAGGGCAATAAACGAGCAGGCACCCGGACAACCATCAAGAATCTGGTAGATACATTGTCCAGGAGACCCTATGGTTGGTATTTATCGGCGATCCAATGCATGCTAGCCCTCATTGCAGGAAAATCTAAAATCGAAGCACGATCGGACGCGAATATTTTGGAAGGCAGCGATCTGGCACGCGTATTGAAAAACACCCATGGATTTTCAAATGTAATCTTAGAACCGCAAGCAGAATACAGCGCTTCACAGATCCGCAAATTGAAGGATTTCTTTACTGATTTCTTTGATAAGCCGGTGGCTTCAGACGATGCTAAATTACTGGCGAATGAAACCCGGCAAGCTTTCCAGAACCTTCATCAGCAACTACGGGAATTTCACGCGCAGATCCATGAATACCCGTTTATGTCTGCTTTGGCAGAACCGATTGAATTAATCGATGGGATCTTAGATCAAAGCTATACCTTTTATCTTGAACAGCTTCCTGACCTTCATGGTCAGTTGTTTACCCATAAAGAGAATTCCTTAGATCCCATTCGGCGCTTCATGAACAGCGCAAATAAAGATATTTATGATCAGGCGAGGCAATTTATCCAGGATCAAGGGATTAATTTTGATGCGCTTGAGAATGGCAGACAGAAAAAATTGCAGGAAATTTTGCAGGATGCAGCCTGTTTTAAAAACAACAGCATGGTGGAAGTGAAAGAATTGACGGAGCAGTTACGGGAGGATATCCAGGACCTGATAAAACAGGAAAAAGAAGGTGCGCTGGACAAAATCAGAAAAATCAAGGATCAAATTCAGGATCAACCGGAATACGCCATGCTTAAATCAGAGCAAAAGCAAGAGCTGGAAGAATCTTTTAAATCCTTTACTTATGAGATCCAGAATCAGTATGTCATCCCGGTTATCAGTGACAAAATTGCCCGTTATGAAGTTGAAGGAAGAAAGGAAATTCTTGGAAAAATTCTGGCATGGACCCGGGATAGCAGCAGTCAGGCAGTTGAAATCGTTACAACTGCTGAACTCAACATCCAATATCCAAAACACTATTTGGCGGATGAACAGGATGTTGAAGAGTATTTGAAACTGGTGCGGGAAGCGATGATCAAGGCGGTCAAAGCCAACAAGCGCATTCAGCTATAGGAGAAGGACACTAGTGGATACCAATACCTTGAAAAAGTTTGCTCAAGCCGCCCGACGGCAATTAATGGCGGCAGTTGCCACACGCCTGGAGCAAGTGCTGCGCACAGACAGCGCTGAGATCCGTGAAAAAGAGGCGGTCGTTAGCAAGCTGCAGCAGGCGATCAAAGAGAGCTCACATGATCAGGTCATTGAAAGCGCGGCTTATACCTGGTTCAACCGTTTGTGCGCGCTGCGTTTTATGGATGTCAATCACTATACAACTGTTGGGGTGGTGTCTCCCCTGGAAGGGTTTACCCAGCCGGAAATTCTGCAGGAAGCCAAAAAAGGGTTGGTGGATTCAGAATTTGGTAAGGTGGATAAACCGCGCGTCTTTGGGCTGCTGAACGGGCAAATACCTTCTGCCAACCCACAGCAGGAGGCATACCGCTGGCTGCTGGTGGGCACCTGCAATAGCTATTATGAACGCATGCCCTTCCTGTTTCCGCAGATTGATGATTACACGGCGCTGCTGATGCCCGCCGACCTGCTCTCTGATGAATCCATACTGGCCAGCATCCGCGAAACACTGACCGCGGATACCTGCAAAGATGTGGAAGTGATCGGCTGGCTGTACCAGTTCTATATCTCGGAAAAGAAAGATGAGGTCATGGCGCGCAAGAGCGCTGTGCCGAAAGAAGATATCCCGGCAGTAACCCAGCTCTTCACCCCGCATTGGATTGTGCGCTACTTGGTGGAAAACTCGCTAGGGCGCCTGTGGATGCTCAATCATCCCGATTCCAATTTAGTTGATCGGATGGAATATTTCATCAAGTTAGATCAACCAGAAACAGATTATATAAAGATAAACAACCCGGACGAGATAAAAATCTGCGATCCGGCTTGCGGCTCGGGGCATATGCTGACCTACGCCTTTGATTTGTTATACGCGATATATGAAGAGCAGGGTTATGACCAGATTCATATCCCATCTTTAATCATTCAAAACAATTTATTTGGAATTGAAATTGACGAACGCGCTGGTCAATTAGCCGCCTTTGCCTTAATGATGAAGGCGCGCGAAAAAGATAAGCGCTTTTTTACACGGAAGATCAACCCCAACATTTGTGTGATGGAGGATGTCAGCTTCAGCACTGGTGAAGTAAAAACCTATATGGACAAGGTTGGCAGTGACCTTTTCACCCAGGAGTTATGGTTTGGTCTGCAGCAATTTGAGGATGCTAAAACTTTCGGTTCACTCATCCGCCCGCAGATCCACGATCCGCAGGGAGTGCTGCGGCGTATGAAAGAACAGGGCGCTTTTGAGAATTTATTTCTTTTTGAGACTAATCGCAAGGTGAAAAAAGTGTTGGAGATGGTTGAATATCTTAATCCGCGCTACCAGGTGGTGTTTACCAATCCACCTTACCTAAGCAAAGGCATGAACGAGGATTTAAAAAGATTTGCTAAAGATCAATATCCCAGGGGAAAGGGGGATACCTTTGCCATGTTTATAGAACGCAATTTAGATATGTCTTTGCCACAAGGATATGTGGGGATGATCACGTTGATGAGCTGGATGTTTTTGTCTTCATTTGAAAAACTTCGAATCCGTTTGATTAATGAAAAATCTATTATCAATCTGGCTCATTTAGGTGCGAGAGCATTTGACACTATAGGTGGAGAGGTGGTATCAACCACAATGTTCACTCTTCAAAATTCTTTTAGGCCAAATTACAAAGGAGGTTATTTCCGTTTAGTGGATTGTACTTCGGAGAAGGAAAAATCAAAAGCCCTAAAGGAAGCAATAACTAACACAAATTGCGGTTGGTTTTACAGGGTTTCGGCGCAAGATTTTGAGAAGATCCCTGGCGCACCGATTGCATATTGGGTCAGTGATAAAACTAGAAGGATTTTTAAATTAAGCACAGATATTGATGGAATTGCAAACGTAATGAAAGGTTTAGACACATGTAATAACGAAAGATTTCTTCGTTTTTGGTATGAAATTGCTAAGGATAAGTTTTATTTTTTTTCAAAGGAGATTTCATGTAAATGGCATCCGTATCTTAAGGGAGGACCATTTCGTAAGTGGGGTGGAAATAACGAGTATGTTGTAAATTGGAAAAATTATGGTGAGGAAATAAAAAATTATAGAAATCCCGACGGGTCAATTAAGTCAAGACCTCAGAACATTGATTATTACTATAAAGAGGGTATTACATTTTCTGCTTTGACAAGTACGTCACCCTTATCGTGTAGATTTATGAAGCACTCAATATTTGGTGGTGGGGGAAATGGGGTTTTTATTAAAAAGGGCAATCAAAAAGTTTTAACTAAATCCCTTTTAGGATTGTTAAACTCGAAATCTGCCAACTATATTATGCAAATATTAAATCCTACTTTAAATTATTTGGTAGGTGATATCAAGAAAATACCATTTGTCCAAGTAGAAAAAGAGGTACCAAATCTTGTTGAAGAATTAATTAATCATTCATTAAATGACTGGGATTCTTATGAATCTTCATGGGAATTTTCTCAGAACCCAATTGTTGAAATCATACAGAAATCTGGGGAATCTCAAATAAAAGAGATCTATAAGATCCTTCGTAATAATTGGCAACAAATGACGATTGAAACAAAATTATTAGAAGAAAAAAACAATCAAATATTTGCCCATTCTTTTGGATTTCAGGATGAGTTGGTTCCTGATGTCTCCCTTGAAAAGGTTACATTAAACTGCAACCCACATTACCGCTATGGTGGTAAGAAAAGCAAAGATGATTTAGAGGCGTTTTTACTATCAGACACCATGAAAGAATTCGTAAGTTACACGGTTGGCTGCATGTTCGGGCGCTACTCGCTGGATAAACCCGGGTTGATCCTCGCCAACCAGGGAGATACGCTGCAGGATTATCTCAATCAAGTCCCTCAACCCAGGTTTATGCCTGATAAAGATAATGCCCTACCGATTTTGGAGGGAGAATGGTTCGCGGACGATATCGTCAGCCGCTTCAGGGAATTCCTGAAAACCACCTTCGGAGAAGAGCATTTTGAGGAAAATTTGACGTTTCTTGAGAATGCCATCGGTAAAAATATCCGCTCCTATTTCCTGCGCGATTTCTATAATGAACATGTCAAAATGTACAAAAAACGCCCGATCTACTGGTTATTCTCCAGCTCCAAAGGAAGCTTCAATGCGATGATCTACATGCATCGCTACCAAAAGGATACGGTTTCCATTATCTTAAATGATTACCTGATCCCATATCGCGAAAAACTTTCTGCCAGGAAAAGCCATCTACAGGTGGTCAGCCAGAATGGCAATGCTGGTTCATCGGAAAAGAACAGGGCACTCAAAGAGATCAACCAGATCAACGCTGTTTTGCTGGAGTTGCGCGATTATGAGGATGAGATCCTCTATCCGCTGGCGCGTGAACGTGTCAAGATTGATTTGGATGATGGGGTCAAGGTCAATTACGCCAAATTTGGGAGGGCGTTGAAATATGTTTCAGGATTAAGTGACCAATCATGAGCGTTGAGCAAACACAGCAAGTATTAAATAACCTCTTCAAAAAAAACCGCATCATTTTCTGGTATGACACGGAAGGGAACTTGGTCGAAATTTATAAAGAATTAGACATGCCAGGCGTTGAAAAGATTGAAATCGATAAAAACCAACTTGGCATCAAGTATCGCATTCTAAAAGAAGAACCGCGCCAAAAATTCCTTCTCTTTCAACATGGATCCCCCCCGCCGGATGCTCAAAACTGGCTGCTGGATGTCCAGCTGGCCAATGCGGTCTTCCAGGCGGATCAGGTGTCTCTGTGGCTGTCAGAGCTCGGGCTGCCCATCGACCTGCTCGATACCGTGCGGGAATATGAAGTCTTTTTTATTGATGAAAACCGCAGGGCTGACCTGAAAAAGATGCTCATGGATAATGAAAGCCCGGATGATCTTTGTTTGAAAATGCTGGCGGTTTGTGTTGGGGCGAAATCAGACCCCAAGCTGGAAAATATCCTTCTCTATCTGCTTGGGGAACTGGCGGACGGGATAAAAGAGAAATACGAGAATCTGGTTGCATGCGGCCTTGAGAATACCTTCTGGAAGCTAATCAAAAGACACTTTGCTTACGCCTCTGCATCTCCCTCCCTGCTTGACTTTTCCATGGATTTATTCAAGTCCGGTTATGCACGCTCGCTGAATGAAAAAGCGGAGTTGAATGCGGATGCCCTCATATTTCTTAAAAACTGGAAGGATAGCCATTCTTTCAGAGAGGCATTTGGCGTATTGTCCAACCGCGTGGCTGAGTTAATGGATATTGAATCGGATATCAAACACAGGGAAATCTCCCACCTAGTGTCCATCGATTTCTTTCGACTGGTAGACCAGAAGATTATCCATGACCTCGTTGAGAAGGTTGCCAACCAAACCATTTCTGAAAGTGAATGTGAAAAGATCATCCGCCAACGCCACCGCTCTTTCTGGTTCGCTGACTTTGAGCATATTTATGAGGCTTTGTTTTACGGCGCGCGCTTTCTCTCTGCGCTGGAGAAAGCCGATTTGGCTGTTCAATCGCTACCGGATGGCATCCGCAAATACCAAACAACATGGTTTCAAATAGATTACCTTTACCGAAAATTTATCTACCATACCAAAGCATCCAAACAGGCGACCATTCTCAATCCGCTCAATAAAAAAATCGATCAGCATTATTCCAACAGCTTTTTATTGAAAGTGAATAATAACTTTCAGCAGGCGCTGGATTCTCTGGAAAGCTGGGATCCTTCGCCGTTTATGCTGCAGAGCACCTTTTTTAGTGAAGTTGTTAATTCCTTTCTGGAAGAAAACACAAAAATCGCGGTGGTCGTTTCTGATGCAATGCGCTATGAGATCGGGGTGGAATTGGGGGAGAGAATGAACCGGGAAGACCGCTTCTCAGCCGAGGTTGAAGCGATGGTCTCGATGCTGCCCAGCTACACCCAGTTGGGCATGGCGTCGCTCTTGCCCCATCAAAAATTGGCGATTACAAAGGATGGTTCTGTCCAGGTGGATGGCGTCAGCACGCAGGGATTGGACAACCGTAGCAAAGTCCTCCAAAACACACTAGGGAAAGAAGCTATCGCTCTGCGCTCTGTCGATTTAATGGGCATGAGTAAAGATGATAGCCGTGAACTGGCGAAAAACAATCGGGGGATCTATATCTTCCATAATTTAATTGATGCGGTCGGCGATAAAAGTGAAACAGAACAGAAGGTCTTTGCTGCGGCTGAAGATGCGTTAAAAGAATTGGTGGATATTGTCAAGAAATTATTTAATGCCAACTTTTCCAATGTTCTGGTCACCAGCGACCATGGATTTATTTATCAGGATCATCTCATTGATGAAAGCGAATTTGTCGGTGAGGATGTGCAGGGTGGTGAAATTTTCTATCGCTCGCGGCGATTTGCGATTGGAACCGGCCTTAAAAAGATCCCGAGCGTGATGACCTTCACCAGTGCGGCCTTGGGCTTGGATGGTGATTACCAGGTGCAAATCCCTAAATCGATTAACCGTTTGCGGCTGAAGGGCGCGGGCATGCGGTATGTTCATGGCGGGGCGTCCCTGCAGGAAATTGTTCTGCCTGTGATTAAGGTGAGCAAGAAGCGCGAGTCGGATATCGAGAAAGTGCATGTGGATGTCATTGCCAGTCAGAGCAACGTGATCAGCACCGGCCAGGTATCTGTCTCTCTGGTGCAAAAAGAACCGGTTTCAGCGAAAATGCAGCCCAGGCAGTTGTTGGCTGGTATTTATGCGCATGATGGCACGCTGATTTCAGACGAACATCGCCTCAACTTTGACCTGACAGATGAAAATGCCATGGGGCGGGAGGTTAAGCTCCAATTCATCCTCAGCCAAAAGGCAAGTGAATTTAATAACCAGATGGTTTACATCAAGCTAAGGGAGTTAATACCCAACACAACCAAATATAAGGATTACCAATCGATTGGCTATCAACTGAAGCGGTCAATCACATCGGATTTTGATTTTTAGCAAGGAGTGGTGATGAATTATCTGGACCAGAAAATCAACGAACATTTCAGCGGCTTGGTGGTGCGCAAGGACTTGGTGAAAACCGTTAAAGGAAATGCCATTGTGCCCACCTATGTGCTCGAATATTTATTGGGTCAATACTGCGCAACTTCAGATGAAGCGAACATCCAATCAGGCATTGATACAGTCAAAGAAATACTGCGCAAACATTATGTGCACCGTAATGAGGACAGACTGATTAAATCCATGATCCGCGAAAAGGGACTGCATAAGGTCATCGACAGGATCAGCGTAGAGCTCAACGAGAAAGCGGATGTGTATGAAGCATCTTTTTCCAATCTGGGCATCAAGGAAGTGCTGGTGGATGCGGATACCATCAAGAAACACCCAAAATTGCTGGTTGGTGGGGTGTGGTGCATTGCCGATATCGCCTACCGCTTTTCTGAAGATCCCCGCATTGTCCCATGGATCCTGGAATCCATCAAGCCCATCCAGCTTTCACAATTTGATTTTGAGCTTTACCTCGAAAAGCGCAAGCAGTTCAGCCTGGATGAATGGATGGATCTGCTGCTGCAGAGCATCGGTTTCAACCCTGCGTTGTTCGATAGGCGCGGAAAACTGCTGCAGCTCATGCGCCTGGTACCATATTGCGAGCGCAACTACAACTTGATTGAGCTTGGTCCCAAAGGCACCGGTAAGTCGCATATATACTCTGATTTCTCACCGCACGGGATATTAATTTCCGGAGGTGAGGTGACGGTTCCCAAGCTGTTTGTTAACAACGTCACCGGGCGTATTGGCTTGGTGGGTTATTGGGACACAGTAGCCTTTGATGAATTTGCGGGGAGGAAAAAAGTCTCCAATAAAGAACTGGTGGATATCCTCAAGAATTACATGGCCAACAAGTCTTTTTCAAGAGGCATCGAAACATTAGGCGCGGAAGCATCGCTTGTCTTTGTTGGGAATACCAAGCATGATCTCGCGCATATGCTCAAATATTCAAATCTGTTTGAGGAATTGCCTGTCCAGTTCTATGATTCGGCTTTTATGGATCGCCTGCATTTCTACATCCCTGGTTGGGAAGTGGAAATCATCCGCGGGGAGATGTTCACGGATGGCTATGGGTTTGTGGTGGACTATCTGGCGGAGATCCTGCGCTCTCTGCGCAATTATGATTACTCTCATAACTACACAGCCCATTTTGAACTCTTTGAAGATATCTCCACCCGCGACCGCGACGGCATCACCAAGACATTCTCTGGTTTGATGAAGATCCTCTTCCCGGATGGTGAAGCAAGTGAGGAAGATATGCGTCTTCTTCTTGAGTTTGCTATGGAAGGCCGGAAGCGCGTCAAAGACCAGTTAATGCGCATTGATGATACCTTCAGTGGTGTCACCTTCGGGTACTTGGTGAAAGAAGATGAATCACGTGTTTTAGTTAGAACATTGGAAGAGGGGAAATATCCGCAGTTCTATTACACCCACCCACAGGAAGAGCAGCCGGATGGGTCAGTTCCTGATTTGCCTCAGGATCCTTTCCAGGCATTGAATACAACCCAACTGGATGTGCAGCAAATCATCCGCATGGGTGAAGGGCCGCGCATTGAATTCAAATCCACACTGCGCTGGAATCTGGAAGCGGATCGGGAAGATAAGAAGATTGAACATGGCAACTTGAAGACCATGGTTGCATTCTTAAACTCTGAGGGCGGTACATTATTGATTGGTGTGGAAGACAACGGCAATATCCTGGGCATCGAGCATGACCTATTTGAAAATGAGGATAAATTCTTGCTTCACTTTGGCAATCTGATGAATGCCAAGATTGGAAGGGATGTCGCTTCACATGTTAAATGGGAGTTGAAAGATGTGGCTGGAAGCCGCATCCTGCGGGTGGATTGCCTGCCCAGCCCAACGCCAGTGTATCTCAAACATGAAGGTTCGGAGGAATTCTTCATCCGAAATGGCCCGGCATCTGTGCAGCTGCCCACCAGCGAGGTGGTGAAATATACCAAGAAGCATTTTAGATAACGAGAGGAGGGAAGAATGTCTAAGTTAGGAAAAATAGAAATCGTTGATATCCGCGAAATATTCAGGGATGAGGCACGAGATTTTACTCCCTGGCTTGCATCACTAGAAGGGCTAACCGAATTAGGAGAAAAGCTTGGTGTTGATCTTGAATTGGTTTCGGTTGAAAGCAGGTCAGGATCATACAAGGCAGATATTGTTGCAAAGGTGATAAATGAAGATGAGGAAGACCATATCGTTGTTATCGAAAATCAACTCGATTCAACCAATCATGATCATCTTGGAAAAATAATCACTTATTCAGCAGGTCATAACGCCAAGATCTGCGTATGGGTATCCACCTCTTTCACGGACGAACATCGCCAAGCTGTAGATTGGTTAAATGAGCATGTGACTGATATTGCATTCTTTGCTTTTGAAATTGAAACATTTAGGATTGGGGATTCTGATCCGGCAATAACATTTAAACAAATCAGCAGTCCGAATCAGTGGGCAAGAGCTGTTCGTGCAAGCCGTAATCGTGAAGTATCAGAAGTTAAATTAGATCAATTAAGTTTTTGGCAAGACTTGCGGGCATATGCAGAGTCACAAGCTGATGGAAAAATTCATTTGGGGAGAACACCAAGGGCGCAACACTGGTACCATATTGCGATTGGCAGATCAGGTTTTTTGATAGGGCTCACAGTCAATTCAATCTCTAAACAAGTGGGGTGTGAATTGTATATGAGTGATGAAAATGCAAAAAGGTATTTCGATCATTTGCTTGATCAGAAAGAAGAAATTGAGACTGAACTTGGCTATCCGCTGGAATGGCAGCGTTTGGAAGACAAAAAGGCTACAAGGATAGTGGTTTACCGAAGTGGGTCAATTGAACGAGAAGAAGAACGGCAAGAATTGATTAAGTGGCTCTATGAAAAGGCTAAAGAATTTCATAGAGTGTTTTATCATTTAATCCAAAGCTTGTAATTGGAATGTGTTCTTAGAAGTATATATGAGTAATAAAGGAATAACTCCATGAACATTTTTAAAAAGCTTAGAGATAAAGTTCTTTCTTTTATGTCTTTATTCAATAAGATAAAAATCAAAGCTGTCCATGAAGATGATTTGCCTGAATTACTACAATCGCTAGGGATTTATGAAAAAATCCAAAATGAAGATATTTATTGTGTTGAATGTAACTGCAAAATAACGACGGATAATCTTTGGGGAATAAAATATAAGAACAGTACTTTTCATGTAATATGTTCTAATCCCGATTGTATATCTAAATTGGTGTAGGAGTAAAAAATGAACTTGGATAATTTAAAGAATGTATTTGCCCTGATTGGAGGATTGGCTACAATTCTGGGATTATTCAAGGTTCTATTTGAAATAATTCCTAAGTTTAGAAAATTGCTTGAAGACGTATATAAGGGAATTTCTACTAAGTACAAAAATAAAAATATTGAAAAAAAAGCAATTGCGTGCAATATTGAAAATATTGTCAATGATTCTGTTCGAAATTTAAATAGGGAATTACCCGGGAAGTGGATTAGTAGAGCAAAAATCGAATGGGTTAATGAAGAAAAAGAAGAAGATTTGGAGGAGGATGAATTAATATTAAGAATAAAACCAATTGAGAATCAAGATGTAAATATTATGAATGGAATATATTACTTCTTTTCCAAAGCTTTATTCCCTGATCTTAAAGAAGTGATACCAAGTATGCCAAGAAAAGCTGTTGTATTACAACTTACCCGGCGGACTATTAATCAAGAACACCCGTATGCATTGAAAGATTTTGAGAAAAAATTTGTTGAGGCTTCAATAAGAAATGATGAAGGAATCATCTATTATTTAGGAAACTTCAATGATTTTGATAAAAGAGGTTTTCTAACAAGCGCCTTCATCCGCGAAATAACAAACTTAGCTGAGAAAATAAGATTTTCTCCGAAAAGGGCTCATTTTTTAGAGGATATAAATAGTATTGTTAATCACATTGCCTCATTTATTGAAAACTATAATAAAACCATCCCCGATGAACTTTGGTGTAAAAGGGATGATAATTTTGCCTATGGATTTTTACTAGTTGCTAGACCTTATATAAGAGAATCAAAAATATATGTAAAAAGAGCCAATAAACATCTCGAAAATGGAATAAAGCATCTTTATATTCTCGGAGCTAACCAAGAGCGGGATTTTGTTAGAGAAGTAATCCGAGAAATAAGAAATAATACTAATTATGAACTAGTTGAGCTTCTTAAATTAGATAAAGATTATCGGGGAGAGAGTGGGGGAATTTGTGCAGTTTTTTCCTCTCCCGACGAAAAAGAAATTATTGAGACCAATAATCTAATGCACAATGAATCATTAATTAATTAAATAATCTGTTGCCTCTTGAGCCAGGGAAGCAGCTTTTATCACCATTGTCTTATCATGTTTAAAAACCTCTAACCAGTTCTGAATATAAGCTACCGCATTCTCAGTTAGCTGTTTATTATCAATCCCCGTCAATGCACATAAGAACGAAGCACCCATTTCAGCAACCAGTTCTTCCTTGGAATAGCGAACCAAGTTGCTGCGTTGGGCTGATGCAATGCCTTCGCGATTCAATCGGGAGATATGACCGGTGGAGTGAACCAATTCATGAAACAGAGTTGCGTAGTAGTCCGAAGTTGATATGAAATCCTGCATGGCTGGTATGCGGATCTGATCCAGTTTGGGAATATACATGGCGCTTAAACCTAAGTTGATCACCGGTTTAATCTCCGGATAATTGGCATACACTTGTTCGCAGGATTCAATCCTTGGGAGAGGTGTCTGATCAATTGATTCATTTGTGATGCCTTCGCACTGCTCAATATTGAAAACACGATAAACACGCGCGAAATAGATTTCTTTTGTGGATTCAACCAAATCCCCACTTTCAGAAACTGATTGTTCCTTAATCAAAGTAGGTTTCCAAAACAGGACCATTTCAGATTTTTGACCTTTTTTCACCTTACCACCCAGATCTCTGGCTTGATTGAAGGTCAACCATGCATTAGTCGGGTAGTTAAACTGAAAACAGGCCATATTAAGCAAGAAGACATTGATTCCGCGATAAGCTTTCCCAGTGGAGTAATTGACCGGAATCGGAGATAACGAGGATCTAAAAGGCTGTCGCCAGGGGATGACTCCTTTTTCCAAGGCTTGAAGGATATTATTGGTGACTTTCTGGTAAACATCTTTTGTTTTCATTTTTTCCTCTTTATGTATCTTCTTGAATTTCATATCCTTTACATTTTTGAGAGCGAGTTGTTTGCAAGAAAAAAAGCCACTTCGCAAACACTTTGTCAGGTCGGTGAGCGCAGCGGCACAAGCCCGGATGACTTGACAAAGTGGGAAGTGGCTATGATTGCAAAATCACAACCACGCTTGATAAAAAATGTGAGAAGGATTTAGTTAGAAATTCAGATCTATAGGAAAAAATAAAAAAGACGTGAACTAAGTCACGTCAATTCAAATCACGAGAAAAGAAATCTCTTTTCGCTCTTTATCTTTTTATTTTAGCGCCAGCCCATTTGTCCGCAAGCCCAAGCCCTTCGGGTTCGCTATGCTCAGGCATTGCAGGCCATGGGCTCCCAGTCGCTTTTATTCAGTTATGAGAGCGAAAAAAATTGGTATTATGTGGTTCGTTGTAGAATATAAATAATTGATGGAGGATTGAAATGATTATTTGTCTATATTATTCAAATTATCCAATTGAAAAAAATGGAACTCCCGATTGGAAGAGCTTGCCAATAGGTTATTTTCAAATTGATGAAAAAACACTTGAATCGGAATTAAGTACGAAAAATACTGTTTTGAATGGAAGATTTCTTTATAATCAAGGCAAACCAAGAATTGGTGAGCATTTATTATCAGTTTTTTCACTTAATGGAAAGAATTATATCTACAATTCAACTATTAGTTATCGGTATGAGATTGAATCTGATCCAGATAATAAAGATAATTTCAATGCCGATTTGGGTTTACTTAACATAATTAAAGAATGGGAGACAGTAATAACAGGTTTCTAAAAATATTTTTTACGAAAATTGAATCTGGATATTAAGAGCAGAAAATTTTTTTTGAACCATATTTCGATTTAGAGGATCAAGGAATGTGATTAAGGAGAAATTAAGACGAAATATAAGCAGCTCCAAAATTAATCTTTATTCTCTTAAATATTCAAATTTTTTAATATATGGTTCTCTATGTAGAACTATAGTTCTGGTAAAATTAAGGAGGTGTAAAAAACAATTTGTTATTCCCCAAAAATAAAGGAATTTTTTAAATCAAAGAGAATTAAGAAATTTTCAGAAAAAATCCAAACTGGAATCATTTTTAGAGGTAAATAATGGACTTATGTGAACAAATATATAATTTTTTCAACTCCCCCTTTTTTGTAATATGGGGAGGAATATCGATAATCGTTACAATTTATATTGCCATACGCACTTTTATTTTAATATTTAAGGGGGTTATTCCTGTTTGGTACAGATTAGGAAAAGGATTATCCAAGAGAAAAATTGCTGTTTTTGCTGAAAACCAAGAATACAGCGAATTAAAAAGTTTATTGACAGATTCGGGATTGTTTTCTGAAAAGAATATTATAAGAATAGATAAAAATAGTATAAAAAAAGCGAAAGGATTCACTTTACTTCTTGTTCACCATTTTTCATTTAAAAACAACCTTGAAGAGATCATAAATTTAAAAATGGATGAAGCGGCATTAATAATTTACGCACCACAATCTGAAGGCATGATTGATGGGGGAATGATTCAAAAAATAAATGACCATAGAAACTCAATAATTGTAAATATGAGAGGAAGATTATTAAACGATATTCTTACAAGTATGATGACAACGGGTTATGGAAAAAGATAGAATAAATTTTAAATTTCGCGAGTATATAAGAAGTCGCCTATCACCAACCGAAAATGAAAGAAGAATAATTTCTAAGATTTATCACTCATTTCAGGAATTATTCTCAGAAAAGTGTTTTCAAATAGGCTCATTTCCAAGATATACAGCAATTAGACCAATCCATGATTTAGATATTCTTTACGTAATAGGAGAGTGGGATGAGGAGAGCCACAATCCTCAAGAAGTATTATATGGAGTGAAAAAAAGGATTGAGAAGGATTATAAAAATCCAACTAATTTTCAAATCGTAATTTCACTTCAATCTCATTCGGTAACTATTGAGTTTATTAATAACAGTGATGGTGTCTTTTCAATCGATATAGTCCCTGGTTATATCTACGACAAAAACGAATTTGATCAAGAAACCTATAAGGTACCTGAAATTTTAAATTTTCCCCATGGTGGTATCCGTAGAGATTATTATGAAATGCTTAAATTAGACAATAGAGAAATGCCTTGGATTATTTCAGATCCAAGAGGGTATATTGAGGTAGCAAAAATTATTAACGAATCAAATAGTGATTTTAGAAAAACTGTAAAGATAATTAAAGCATGGAAAAATTCTTGTAAAGATTTTAACGAAGACTTCAAGCTTAAGTCTTTTCACATCGAACAAATAATAACTGGATTTTTTCTTGAACAACCATCCTCAGATATATTTGATGGTGTTTTTAAATTCTTTTTTACTTTACCAGATTGGATAAGTGAGCCCAAAATTAAAGATAGAGCAGATTATTCACGTTTTATTGATGATTACCTTAAGGACTTATCCATTGAGCAAAAGAGTAACATTATTAACGCAAGGGATTGTTTTCTAAAAAAGTTGGAGGAATTTACGGATAATGATTCAATTCAGCATCTGATTGACGCATGTTTATATGATAGATCAAGTTCTTCTGAGCAATTTATGTTTGATTTTGGAATTCCAACATTTTTAAACGATGATTTTAATTTTGAAATTGGTGGTTATTTAAATGAAAGGGACGGTTTTCCCCCTAAAAGATTGCCGAAAAATGGAGATATTAATATTGATCGGAAAATAGATTTTAACATTGTTGGGAAAAAACCTCATGCAGATTATTTTTTATGGAAGGTAAAGAATGACAATAAGTGTGAAGAGCCAAGAGGTGAGGTCACCAAAGGACACACGAGAAATGTGCCTGAACGCACAAAATATAGTGGTACGCATTTTGTAGAATGTTATGCAATTTTAGATAATATTTGCGTAGCAAAAGCTAGGCAGTATGTTAGATTAAGATATCCTGGACAACAATAAACCACGAACAATGATTTTCGTTTATTAAATTTCATTTATTTACATTTGAGTCGCCTTTCCAATTCTGGTGCAACGCGGGTGCAACCGGGGTAATACAGGATGGAAACAATGGACAGAATGGACAACTTGACACTTGTTTTGTGCACTCTGTGGACTAAAAAGACGCTGTAACAAGCTATGGACAAGCCGGAAACCAACTCTTAATCAGTAGGTTCAGGGTTCGATTCCCTGGTGCGTCATGTTTGTGTTTAATCAGCATGTTCAGGTTTCTTTTCGACATGCCCCCGGCATATCTCAATCTGGATGCGTCATGTTTGTGTTTAATCAGCATGTTCAGGTTTCTTTTCGACATGCCCCCGGCATATCTCAATCTGGATGCGTCATGTTTGTGTTTAATCAGCATGTTCAGGTTTCTTTTCGACATGCCCCCGGCATATCTCAATCTGGATGCGTCATGTTTGTGTTTAATCAGCATGTTCAGGCTTCTTTTCGACATGCCCCCGGCATATCTCAATCTGGATGCGTCATGTTTGTGTTTAATCAGCATGTTCAGGCTTCTTTTCGACATGCCCCCGGCATGTCTCAATCTGGTGTGTTAATGTTCATCTAAGGCGACAAAACCCGACAATACCCGACATTTTTTTGATTATTTAATGTTTGTTCCTGAAGAACGAATAGGAGAGAGTAAGTATTTCAACTGCCCGCTGCGCTTATCCATCGACTGGTTTAAGGACAGAATCGTGCCGAATAATGACAGATTAGAGGATATGAGAATGTGATTAGATAGAGACAGCAGCACTGTTTTCCTGAAAGATGATCTCCGTAGTAAGTTATTTTGTTGAGCATTGTACAGCGAGCTCTGCAAAGTTCTGAGAGAAAAATATCATATTGATTTATGGATCCAAGCGAACGAAATAGTTTTTGTAAACTTAAGAACCCAACCCGACCGACTGATGGATCGCGAGTTGTGTTCGTGCCAATCCTCCCTTATTTGATTGAAAATTAAATGAATTAATCGTCAAAATAGCAATTGAAATATTTGGATGTGTTTCGTCGCAATTAAGCTGACTGGGAAATGTTGCGTTCAAGGGTGATGAAGAGAAGAAAACTGTGCAAGGGCCTAGGAGGGACCAGAAATTTAGTTAGGTTCTTATTAGATAATGTGATTCGGAAAATTTCTATGTCTACATTGGCACTTGAAAGGGTCAAGCACATTCATCTAATCTGAAGAAAATGAATAAGAAGTGGAAAAATGGCAGAACTTATCCACATATGCAGAGCGGTTAGAGTATTTTCAAATTTAAAAACAAACTTTGATCCCTTTTGCAAAAATATTTACAGGTAATCAGCCCTGCTTGCGAATTTCCAAAAAACATTATATCAAAGGAAGAACACGAAATTTATCCTCAGAATGCCTTAGGCAAATCGTCGCGTCATTTATTATTCTATATTTCACATTTTAGAGATGAGAACAATAAGGATTTCATGCTGCAAATCCTTAAAATTTGTACATTGACGATTTTATTGCAGGAATTGTTACTTTATTCACGCACAGTATGCAAGCAATGCCATTAACAAGTTCCGTGCACAAGGAGAGCAACCTTTTTGACCAATTCATACTGATCATTGAAGGATTGGCAGGCTTTTGGTGTTTTCTGTGAATACACCTCCGCGATGCCAAGCTCATTTTGGAGATAATCGAAGACATCGCTATCGATTTGCACCACTCCATGCACGCCGATGCCAAAGATCAGCACTTCTATTCCCTTACCTTGTAAACCTGTGATTTTTTGAATTGATACGTGGTGGTCCAATCCCGTTTTAAACTCCTCCCATTTTGATACTTCGTCACCTATAATCCGAAGATTTTTGCCCGCGTTTATTCCTTTTTCATGATTGATTCCATTTATTATGAACTTCCCCCATTCAAAGGATTCGATCGGGCCACGGGGATCACTTAATGAACTGTTGGTCAAAATTATGGATGCCATCGTTTTTCCCTCATTTGATGATTCTTTGATAAATATTATTGTATTCGTGCTTCTTTATCTGTAAACCGTCCAACGAAAATTTTTTCCCTGAATATTTTTTATGTCGGATTATTGTGCAATGTTTCATTTCTTAAAATAAATCACATCATAATGCTGCAATTTGAGTTTCTTCAGCTATTCCGTCTTCACCTATGAAAAATAATCTTACTGATCCTGGTAAACCACTACCTCCGCTATCACCAGGCCTTGAACCTTCAACAAGCATCCTCCCTCGATACCATGGCACAACGGTATTACGAATTTGTGTTGCTAAATCAGCTGTAAGTAAATTATCACTTTCAATGAAAACCTTCTTTACTGGAATGGCTGTATCCGGTGGAAAAAGTAAAAATATTTGCATTAATTTCAACGGGATGGTTGGAATCTTTACTTTCGTGTTCTTTGGTGAATCTATAACAATCATTTTTTTTCCGTTTATGATCAGCCTTGCTGCTTCATTTCCATATTGCTGAATAATACTTTCGAACAATATATCTATTGCATTTTTCATCTTTGACCTCACCAACATCAAATCTATTTTTAAACCATAAAATACTTTATACAATCAGTATCATTATATTATTCAAAATGATTGCGCCATACGAGCAATTTCTTGCGAGGTATGCATAGTCTCATTAGTTCGTATCTGATAATTACTTTTGCTTGTTTATTCACAAGACGAAACAGGTAATATTTCTGCCTTGCATTCCCGCTTCTCGCTTGCAATATTTATTTGTACATACATCGCAATTTGTGGATGCCAAATTATTTGTCACACTTCTATATCCCAAGCTGAGCATCCTCTTATGCGGATGGAGGAAAAATGGTGAAGGATTTACGGAGACCAGCCGGAAAGCCCTTGCGACAAGATATCGTCGTCAAAAGAAATGTTGAAGTGGAACAACGCCCACTAGCAGCAAATAATGCTTCAACGCTCGTACAACCAAGGCCACAAGCAGATAATTTGTTGGGTATTATTTATAGGTCAATAATAAAAGTCAGGTTTTGAAATACACCAAATTCTTTTAAGTGAAGATATAAGTGATTTGCATCTAACGGAATGACACCGGAAAAAGCCGGGATGTATTCCGCGCGATTACACCAGGATGTGTTTGATCTGATACTCACCTGTTCGTTTGGCTTTATTGAAATTTGCCGATCAAGATGCGGCAAATCGATATCGCAATTTCCCAGAAATAGGGAATAAGTATTCCCCAGATCATCGTAGACGACCAAATCGTTTGGTGTATACCTCAACACCTGTATATCATCACTCCAGTTTGTTAGTGATAATTTCAGGAAAATGCGATTGTTGTTTACTTCAATCTGTGGATCAAGCGATAATTCCCAATTATTATAAGGAATCGACTTGCCGGCTTGAGAAGCTGCAGGCAGAGCAGCCAGCATCTGGGGTTTTATGATCTGTTCGGATGCATCTGGATAGTTGTTGCCGGGTGATCGAAGTGACCGGTTAACCATGAATATCAACAAACATATCACCGCGCACAGGACCGCACCCAGGGTGATTATTTGCCGTTTGCGACCATCTGCACCTGGTTTATGGGCAGCCGATGAAAACTGATCCTCTTCGATTTCAAGATCATTTTTATCTGCTTCCCAGCCTGTCTCCGTGTAGGAACTATCGAAATAGACCGTACCGCAATATTGACAGAGGTATTTCCCTTTTTGTTTTGTCTTTATTATTGGCGCGCCACAACTTTGACAATGTCCACGGACAAATTTATTTTTTTCTGTAATCATCATTAAAGATAGAAGCGATTGTTTGATAACCTCAAGCGCGATTAGAGATTGATGATGACATCAATATCGCTATATGGCCCAAAATCTTCAAAATGGATGATCAATTGGGAGGCTTGCAGGGGAATTGGGCCATCAAACATATGGATACCATCGATCAAGTAGCAGTTGTGATATCCCCATCGGCCTGAATTTATCTCTGCAACCTCACCCGCGCGGATTTCAAGATTCTTCACATAATGGTAACGTTCTTCGCATGAGCCGCTTCCCAACCCTGAAACAGAGGTAATGCTGGGGTTGCTCGGTAAATATATGTTACCAAGATCATCTTTGGCGGTTATGCCTGAGTTCGTAAATCGAAATACACGACTGTTCTCGCCCATATTCCTGACAAAAATGGTTATTCCCCAGTACCCCCCGTCGGAAAAAACTATCAATTCCTGGCTTACGGTCATGGTCCAACCCTGATATATGATCGGGGTTCCTGCTTGCACAGGCGTTGCCGGTAAAGATTCCTCAGCAGGGGATGCCATACTTATTTCTGGTTGGGATCCTTCTGATGGAGGCGCTGGCGCCTGGCTATTTGATTCCTGATTTTCCCTTAACAAGGCGTTCTGCGTTTCCAGGACGTTGATCTGCTGTAGTAATAATTGTGTCTCCTGATCATTGCTTCCAAACAAGTTTGTGCATGCACTTAATTGGAGCAAGATGATCATCATGATGATCAGTGAAATTTGTTTTCGTCCGGTTATGCTCATTTTGATCTCCCTCATTGTGGTTTATGCATATATCTGTTGGAATCCCTTTTCGATACTATATATTTTATACCAATTAATTGGTAAACAGAATCCACCTGGTGATGTGGGTGCAATTCATGTTTGTTATCTCTTGACTGGCAAAATGTTGCGTGAAAAGGAGAACTACATTGCAAGCATGTTCGGGAGGGATGAAACCACAAAACAGCACTTATTGCTCAATTCAATTGTTGCGAATTCATTGAATGCATCCCCGCACTCATTTGCGTATTGTTCAACAATGCCCTGCGGGTCGAAATGTATAAGAATTAGCAAGTGGACTTAAAGGGCGAGAGCAGTTGGGATCTTTTAAAATGGAAACTTTATTGTGAGGCCAATACCAACATCGCAGAGGCGGGTTGGTTGGTAAAAGCAGATTGTGGTTTATGTATTGTGTCAGCAAGGTATTGAATGGTTCAAGAAAGGCGGGTGTTTGTGACTTGAATCCTCTAAGTGAGCAAATATCTGCCAAGAAAAACCATTTTTTGATGTATATTTATCTTATTGATTTCTTTTCTCGGGAGGGATAATTAGATGAATGATCAACTAACGACAAGCGCACAAATAATTTTTGAATTGGCTCAAAAAATTTTACTGGAGTATCCAACCTCTGGTCTTCATTGCCACCACTGGTATCTGGCGATCCTGGAGCGGAATGGAATGATGGTGGAGGGGATGGTCGCAGGTTTATCAGCCGACGCTGAAAAACAACAAACTTTGAAGAAAATGAAAGATGGGGATTTTGGGAAACCATTATCAGAAAAAGAATTGATCCAGCGTGCTTATGACCACGCAAAGAAACGCGGGAAACTGCAGGCGGTTGAACGCGACCTGATCACGATCGTTATTTCTGAAATGGGGTTAACGCTAAACGAGGAAAAGCTGGACAATTTCATCCTGACGAACCAAGCGCACGATGCACAAACGCCGCAGGAGGACTTCCTGAATAAGTTTGGAAGAAATCTCACATCTGAAGCGAAATCTGGTTCTCTGCCAGAGATTGTCAGCAGAGATGCGGAAATTGATCTGATGACTGAAATTCTATGCCGAAGGACAAAAAGGAACCCGGTATTGGTGGGGCCCGCGGGTGTGGGAAAAACGGCGATCGTGGAAGGTTTTGCCCAAAAGATGAGTGTAGGCAGCATCCCGGATGTTCTTGAAGGCCATGAAGTGATCGTGCTGCAACCCTCTCTCCTAACCGCAGGCGCCCAAATGCAGGGTGAAGTAGAGAAGCGAATGCAGGGGATCCTTGAGGAAGCCTCCAGGCGAAAAGTGATCTTATTCGTTGATGAAATTCACACAATCATCGGCGCGGGCGGAAGGCCAGGCACCACGGATATTGCCAGCATCCTGAAACCGGTGTTGGCGCGCGGAGAGATCGCCTGTATTGGCGCAACTACCGATGATGAGTATCGGCGCTTTATTGAAGCGGATAGCGCGCTTGAGCGCCGTTTCCAACCCATCCGGGTTCAAGAGCTATCAAAAGAGCGGACCTATCATGTTTTGGAATCTCATCAACTGGTTTTACAAAAAAGAAAAAATATCACTGTCCATGATGGGGTGCTTAACTATTTGATCCAATTTGCGGATGATTTCATGCGTAATCGCTACTTTCCAGATAAAGCGATCGATCTTTTGGAGCAATGTTATGCATTTTCGATTGCTAATAATAAAGATGGGTTATCGATCAATGACGCACAACACATTGCGAAGCGCATGGTTGGCATGCCTTTGGATGTGCAGGACCGTATTCTTGATCTTACGGATGATCTTTCCGCCAGAAATGTTCTTGACGCGTATGATATCAAGGCTCTTTCAAACCGCCTGCAGGTGACGATGCGCGGTCTGGATATTCACCCAAACAGATCGAATGCCTGTATCTTATTGTCCAAGAAGGCCGCAAAAGATGCCGAAACGATTGCGGCGTCGATCGCCCGAACATTGTTTGGAGATGCGGATAGGGTTATCTATATCGATCTGGCTCGTTTTTTGGCCACGCACGATATTTCCATGCTGATCGGAGCACCCCCGGGTTATGTAGGGTATAGTGATAATCTGCCACTTTATCGATTGAAGCAAACGCCATGGTGTGTGGTAATTTTTGACCATATCGACGCATGTCACCCTTCCATTCGTGACGTGATCGCGCAGGGATTAAAAAACGGAGCCCTGATCGATGGACAGGGTAAACCCATCTATTTCAGTGATACGGTAGTTATTATGACAACCAATATGGACACACAGGCGCGAAAATCCAGCCTGGGGTTTATGCAAGAGCAACCAGAAGAAAAAACGGATGATGCGCAATTTGATGACATCCGTAGAAAACTGGGTATGCCCCTGGGTAATTGCGTTGATCTGTTCTTTGACCGCAACGAAGCGAATGAAATCAACCCTCAGGGTGACCTTGTCAATCAAAAATTGATGGAGATCACAGAAAAATACAAAGCGTTTGGTTTGGATATTGCGTGGAATCCGGGTTTTGTAAACTGGCTGAACACCAATGAATTTGTGAATAATGACCGAAACTGGGAAAGGTGGGTGGATGATGTCCTGTGCCCGGAGCTTATCCCATTCTTACCAGACGCCGGGAAGCGAAAGGAGGTGCCGATCGAGATTTGTGTTGAAAATGATCAGATTAGAATCATCGATTAATCTTAAATTTTAATCAGGAGGAAACGTGGAATTTAAAACAGAAGCACAAAAGAACACATATGAAAAGATCCGCCCCTGGATCAAAGAGCTTTTCGGCACCTTTTCGGGCGAAAGAAAAGACGCGCCTGTTTTTGGCGTGCGGGTTGGCTCTGCTTTGACTGAAGTGTATGTAGATTCCTGGGGGGATGATGAAGCGGTGATTTGTGCCAGATCGTATGTTGTGATCGGGCCAGAGATGACGGCTGAACTGATGTTATTCCTGCTTAGAGCAAATAATCGGATGCGGTTTGGCGCTTTTGGGCTGGATAGCAAGGATAATGTCTTTTTTGAACAGACGATATTGGGCTCGACCTGTGATAAGGAAGAATTGCATCATACAGTCCAGGCCGTGCTGACTGTTGCTGATGAATATGACGATAAGATTGTCCAACAATGGGGAGGAAAACGGATGGCGGATTGAGCTGCCATTGACTTTGCAGTGGTTGAACACATCCTGGGATCAGGCCACGATCATCATTCAACACCAGCGCGTGATCTCATCTGTGCTGGTGTTGCTTTTTGTGCGCCCATCTGATCATCGCATTTTATCAGCGCCGGTTTCGGCTGCAGGGGCGGTATAATGGATGGAAAAATCAGCACTGACCGATCAGTTGATGTTTTCTTATTTTTATTTGAGGAGGGCGAACAATGCAGGAAATGTGTTACGTGAAGATCATTGAGGGAGAAAGAGAGGACCGGTTTCCATTCAGCGGTGTGTTCGCGATCAAACTCAATTCATGTCCTTCAGCGCGTTTGTTTTTTGACTACTACCGGCAAATGCGCATTTCGATCAACAACCGCTTCGCGACATTTATTGCCTGCTTACATCAGCTTCATCCCCCGATCGCTTATGGTTTACGGATGATCGTCAGACCTGACAATCAAACCTTCTCTTCGGTTGAGGTGGACGTATGCCTGCTTGTGCGCGTTGGCGGAGATCACCGAGAAGAGGTATTAAAGGCCAGCCGAAAAGCCGAGCATGAAATATTAGCGCTGCTGGGCGGATATTTTATTGATCATGAATGGGAGCCGGTGACGCAAGCAGAAGATTTTATGATGCTGTGGCAGCCGATCGCGTGGGAAAGCGCGCATTTTGCTTCGATCAACCGGCGGGAAGAGCATATCCGCCTTGATCAATTTCTTCAGAAGCCCCATCTGGGGTTTGCAGCCAGCGCTGAGGAACCTTGCGGCCAATCTGCCCGCTCTGAAACCATCTACCGCATCAAGCCCTTTCAATCCACAGATGAGGATGTGGAAAAAGTGATCCAAACTTTAATGATGCATGATGAACCGATCGTATATACTGTCAGCCTGACGCCGACCCGATTGACGAAAGCTGAATCCAAAGGGTTGTTAGATTTGATCGCCCTGTGTGAAATGCCGGATCCATCGCAAGATACCTCCACCCAGATGCGAATTTTTGAGAACCGCGCCCGCATTCTGGTTGAATCATTCATGGTCCAATATGACCAGTTATCCAGCAACCCTTTTGAGATGCAAGTGATGGTTGCCAGCACTGAAGAACTGCCTGCCATGTTCCTGAATATGCTGGGGGGGTATATTTCGCCTTTTCCAAAAGGACACCAGGAGTTTTCCGGGGCGGAACTGCTTGCTTTGCAGGAAGGGGGATACGCGGTGCGGGATGCATTTAACGCGGGAGAACGTTCACAGATCATCCGCTTTCATGAATGTTTTGGAGAATTTCCGCATATCAGCAACCGCGCGCCGCAGGGGTTAGAGCGGGTGAAGGATCTATTCTCAAGCGATGAGGCCGCGGCTGCGTTCCGCTTCCCTATCGCAACAGACCAGAATATCGCTGGTTTTTCTGTCCATGATTTCCGCCACCAACCACCCCCCAGAGAGATCGTTGAAAACACAAAAACTCTCGGTGATCATTGCTGCCTGATCGGACGAAACACGTTTCTGGGCCAATCGTTACCGATCGCGATCAGCGACCAGGACCGCCACCGGCACATGTATGTGGTCGGTCAAACCGGCACCGGCAAGACCACGCTGCTGAAGAATATGATCCTTTCCGATATGCGCAATGGAAAGGGGCTGGCCGTGATCGACCCGCATGGAGATCTTTATAACGATTTGCTGAGAATGGTGCCACAGCATCGTATGGATGATGTGGTGTTGTTTGATGCGACCGACATGGATCATCCAGCGGGTTTCAATATGCTGGAATGCAAAACGCCGCAGGAACGCCACTTTGTGATGCGCGAGATGCGCGCGATCATGGAAAAATTTTTACATGATAAATACGGAAGCAGCAAGAACGTGATCACCGGTCCGATCTTTTATAAGCACCTTCAAATGAACACCCTGCTGGTGATGTCTGACCCGGAGCGGCCCGGCACGCTGTTGGAATTCTATGAGATCTTTAACCATCAATCTTTCTGGAAAAAATGGCTGCCGCTGAAATGGGCAGATGAATTGCTGAAGATCTGGGTTGAGAATGTGCTACCGCAAACCAATTATCCATACCAAAGGAATCCACAGGAAGCCAGCTTTGGCGAATATGTCAATTCGAAATTCGATGATTTTGTGCTTGATCCGCGCATGCGGCTGATATTTGGGCAGCGCCATTCGACGATCCAAATTGGCGAAGTGATGAACCAGAGCAAGATCCTCCTGATCAATCTTTCCAAGGGCGCGCTGGGTGAGGCGAACGCGAGCTTTTTGGGGATGATGCTGATGGCGATCTTCCAGAAAGAGGTGATGCGGCGCGGAACGATGCCGGAATCTGACAGGGTTCCTTTTTATCTATATGTGGATGAATTCCAGTCGATCGCCACAGAGACCTTCGCCGGGCTTCTTTCGGAGGCGCGGAAATTCCGGATGGGATTGATCCTTGCCAACCAGTTCCTGACGCAGATCGAAAACAAGAAGATCACGGACGCCATTTTTGGGAATGTGGGCACGATCGCGAGCTTCCGCGTCAGCCAGGAGGACGCGCACAAGCTGGAGCCGCTGTATAAACCTTCTTTCTATGCTGAGGACCTGTGTGACCTGCCCAATTTCATCTCTTCGATCCGCACGTATGCCGCAGGCAAAACTCTGGAGCCTTTTTTGATGCAGAACATTTATGAAGAGTGGGAAAGCGATGAGCGCACAGCGGAAGAGGTGCGGCGGCGTTCGCGCATGAGATATGGGCGCCCGCGCGCGCAAGTGGAAGCGGAGATCGCTGAGAGCCTGAAACTGCCTGAGCAGAAAGAAACACCATTTGATGTTTTTTCGGATTAAGAGATTGTGAGGGAGGGCGGGCACCGCGGCGGACCGCATCGTGAACAGAGTGACCCTTCTGGCAGGTGGTTGAAAAAGAGATATATGTTGTATAATGGAGACAGCACCTTGACAGGATACAAGCAGTGTTTTGCGAGCGACAGGGGGGGGTAGTGATGATTTCTACATTGCTCGCAAAATGGTTTGTGTATATGCCAATCTATGGCGGTAAGAAAGGAGGAATATGCCAGATGTGGCGGTAGAAAAGCACGATTTTGCGAGCAACACAGCCTACGCAGCAGAAAACCATATTGCTCGCAAAGCCCCAAAACGGCGATTTTGGGGACCAATACCCCCAGATGTGGGGGGTGGGCACACTGCAAGCCCAAAATGTTGCAGGTGAGAACAGATCAATACCTTAGTAGGAACTGACACAAGCATATGAGACTTGCCCCATCCAGGTTTGCCTATGACGGCGACGGGTGAGAACAGATCAATACCTTAGTAGGAACTGACACCAGATAATCGGCGCATGTTTCTATGCTGTGGAATTCGTTTGCTTCTAAGGTGAGAACAGATCAATACCTTAGTAGGAACTGACACCTAACTCGTTTTATCGCTCTAATTGTTGTCATCTTTTGGTGAGAACAGATCAATACCTTAGTAGGAACTGACACGAAAGGTTCCAGCCGAAGACAATGCCAATTTGATTGGCATTGGTGAGAACAGATCAATACCTTAGTAGGAACTGACACGAATTGCATATCCCTTTTCACGCAGTTCCTCTCCATGATTGGTGAGAACAGATCAATACCTTAGTAGGAACTGACACGGACCATCCTGCCTCGCCTTTGCCGTTGCCCTTCGGGTGAGAACAGATCAATACCTTAGTAGGAACTGACACAATATAATGAGCAAAGTTATTCTCATCAATAAACTCCTGGTGAGAACAGATCAATACCTTAGTAGGAACTGACACAAACTTTTTGATGAATTCGCGCTTTGCGGTCTGTGCGTGGTGAGAACAGATCAATACCTTAGTAGGAACTGACACGAATCAAGGATCTTTAATAGCTTTCCGTGTATATAAAATTTGTGAGAACAGATCAATACCTTAGTAGGAACTGACACCAAATTAAACCATATCCAACCTCTTCTGGATTGCGGTGAGAACAGATCAATACCTTAGTAGGAACTGACACCACTTATTTCAAAACATTTATCCGATCCGACCCTGTGTGAGAACAGATCAATACCTTAGTAGGAACTTACACCAGCAAGCGCTCACGCCGAGCATGAGAGTTACGACAGTGAGAACAGATCAATACCTTAGTAGGAACTGACACCCAGTTACCCAACCGAGAACCTTGCCAAAGGCACGGATATCGTGAGAACAGATCAATACCTTAGTAGGAACTGACACCGGTATTCTGTACAGATATAGACGGTCTTGGAGACCATGGTGAGAACAGATCAATACCTTAGTAGGAACTGACACCGTAAATCCTATTGAGAAGAATCCCAATGGAACTTCGTGGGTGAGAACAGATCAATACCTTAGTAGGAACTGACACCATCACTCCCCCTTTATGCGTGCCATGAGGGCAGTTTGGGTGAGAATAAATCAATACCTTAGTAGTTGTAACCATCCTGTGGATGGTTACAAGACACTTGAACAGGATAAACTCTATGGCTGCAGATCAATACCTTAGAAGATAATGACATTGGATTCCCGCCTGCGCGGGAATGACAAGCAAGTTGGGAGAGAACAGATCAATACCTTAGTAGGAACTGACACCGAAACAGGCCCTCTCATAATCTTTTGAGAAAGTATCGTGAGAACAGATCAATACCTTAGTAGGAACTGACACCTTATCCGTCTTCACTTCCTCAACCTCGCCCGATCCGTGAGAACAGATCAATACCTTAGTAGGAACTGACACATCTCCTTCTGTGTTCGCAGTCTGTCCTCGTATTTCTGGTGAGAACAGATCAATACCTTAGAAGGAACTGACACTTTATAACCAGCTTCACTTGTTCGGGGTACTCGCGAACAAGGTCAAACAGTGGTGAGAACAGATCAATACCTTAGAAGGAACTGATACAAAAAACATTTAAAGCGTTCATTAATCTCTCCTTTAGGTGAGAACAGATCAATACCTTAGTAGGAACTGACACCTTCCCTTAGGGAAGCCTTGGCTGTGTTCAACTGCTCGCGCAGTTGGTGAGAACAGATCAATACCTTAGTAGGAACTGACACTTTTCATCGATACACCTCCTATGTGTACGAGATAGTGGAGTGAACACACTGGTGAGAACAGATCAATACCTTAGTAGTTGTAACCATCCTGTGGATTGTTACAAGACACTTGACCAGGATAAGATTTATGGCTGCAGATCAATACCTTCGAAGATAATGACATTGGATTCCCGCCTGCGCGGGAATGACAAGCAAGTTGCGAGAGAACAGATCAATACCTAAGGAAGAATTAACATCCGTAATGTTGGGTTGGAGGACGCAACCCAACCTACTTTATTTATGCGGCAAATTGATACCTTGGCAGGAACTGACAATGGATTCCCGCCTGCGCGGGAATGACAAGCAAGTTGGGTGAGAACAGGTCAATACCTAAGGAAGAATTAACATCCGTAATGTTGGGTTGGAAGGCGCAACCCAACCTACTTTAATTATGCGGCAAATTGGTACCTTGGGAGGAACTGACAATGGATTCCCGCCTGCGCGGGAATGACAAGCAAGTTGGGTGAGAACAGATCAATACCTTAGTAGGAACTGACACTACACACACCCGTCATACAAACGGGTGTTATTCAAAGGTGAGAACAGATCAATACCTTAGAAGATAATGACATTGGATTCCCGCCTGCGCGGGAATGACAAGCAAGTTAGGTAAGAACAGATCAATACCTAAGAAAGAACTAACATCCGTAATGTTGGGTTGGAGGGCGCAACCCAACCTACTTTAATAAAGCGGCAAATTGGTACCTTGGGAGGAACTGACAATGGATTCCCGCCTGCGCGGGAATGACAAGCAAGTTGGGTGAGAACAGATCAATACCTTAGTAGGAACTGACACTACACACACCCGTCATACAAACGGGTGTTATTCAAAGGTGAGAACAGATCAATACCTTAGAAGATAATGACATTGGATTCCCGCCTGCGCGGGAATGACAAGCAAGTTGGGAGAGAACAGATCAATACCTTGTCAGGAACTGACACACGGCATTTGCCAAGACATAATCAGAGTCACCTTTAAAGGTAAAAAGTGATCAATACCCTGGCGGGAGCTGAGCGCTTATACCCGGAGCAAGTCATGTTTTACAGACCTGCCCGGGTTATAGCCGGCTGGGGCAGGACCGGCCTGGCATGCAGCCAGACACCATCGCAGCATCATTCCAGGCAAATATTAGACTGTATATAAAGGAGGGATCATCGGCGATGAGAGATTGATCGACTGCATTCTTGACGCGGACAATATGTCTGCAGCCTGGCAGGATGTGCTTTCAAAGAAAGGCGCACCCGGTCTGGACGGGGTCAACGTGTCGCGCTGGAACCGCAACTGGGAGGCGAATATCGCGCGCATACGCGAACAGGTACGCGCCAACACATACCGCGCTGGCAAACCAAAACGCATCAGCATTCATAAGAAAAGCGGCGGCACACGCGAGATCTGTCTGTTGAATGTGAGCGACAAGGTGCTGCAGCGCGCGATGCTGACGGTGATCAACCCGCTGTTCGAGGCGCGCTTCCTCAACTGCAGCCACGGCTACCGCCGCAACCGTTCCTGCGCCACTGCCGTGCAGCAGGTGCTGCATTTCCGTGATCTGGGCTACCGTCTGGTGCTTAACGCTGATATTGACGACTGTTTTGACAAGATCGACCAAACGCTGCTGATGGAACGGGTGCGGCGGGTGATATCGGACTGGTTTGTGCTCAACCTGATGGAAAAATGGCTGGCCGTTTCACGCCGCAAGCGACACCAGGCACTTGGCATCCCGCAGGGTGCGGTCATCTCACCCCTGTGGTGCAACATCTACCTGCACAACCTGGACGCGCGGCTGTCCTGCGCCGGATGCAAACTGGTGCGCTACGCGGATGATTTCATCCTGCTCGCGCGCAGTGTGGCGGAGATGGACCATGCGCAGACAGCACTGGACGCGGTCATCACGGCTTCACGGCTGGCGCTCTCGCCGCAAAAGACTTATCTTTCCGATTTTGACAGCGGATTCACTTTTCTGGGTGTCGATTTCCTGCGCGACACCTATAGCTATACCTGTGAAGACAAGCGGGTGGAGGTGCGCGGGCGCAAGCTGAAAGCGCTGTACCGCCATCCGCCCGCGTTCTATTGAGGAGGAGAGCATGCCCACGTTGTATGTGACAGAACCTGGCGCACGGATCGAAAAAGAATACAAGCGATTGCTGGTGGTGAAAGATGACGCGGTGATCGCCTCGCTGCCGCTGATGCGGATCAGTGAGGTGGTCATCCTGGGATCGGTGGGGGTGACCACGCAGGCCATGCGGACCTTGCTGGCCCAGGGGGTGGGATTGTCGATCATCACGCAGAGCGGAAAATTACTAGGCCGTCTGCAGCCCGCCCGCGCGCGTGATACACGTCTGCTACGCCGGCAATACAGCGCCGGACAGGACGATACGCTGCGGTTGATTTTCGCGCGGGAGGTTGTGCGCGGCAAGCTGCACAACAGCCGGGTGATGGCGATGCGCATGCTGCGCAAGTTTGGCGCGGAGGAGCGCGAACCCCTGCAAAAAGCGCTGGATGCCGTGGCACGCTGTGAGCGCGATGCCGCCCAGGCCAAAGACGTGGAAGCGCTGAAGGGGATTGAGGGCTATGGGGCGCGTGCCTATTTCGCCATCCTGCGGGCGGCGCTCAGCCGCCAATCCGTTTTTTCTTTTAACAAGCGGGTGCGGCGCCCGCCGCGCGACCCGGTCAACGCGCTGCTGAGCCTGGGGTATACGCTGCTGGCGAACTCGCTGATCACCGCTGTTGAAGTGGCAGGGCTGGACCCGTATGCAGGGCTATTTCACGCGGAGGGCAACGGCAAGCCAGCGCTGGCGCTGGACCTGATGGAAGAATTTCGTCCGCTGATCGTGGACTCGATCGTGCTGCGGATGATCAATCATCGCCAGATAACAGAAAAGGATTTCGCGATGGAGGATGGGCAGTGCATGCTTTCCAAAAAAGGATTGCGGAAATTCCTGACATGGTACAACCGGCGCCTGCAGACGCGATTGACGCTGCCGCAGACCGGCAGGCCGCTATCGTACCAGAAATTATTTGAGGTGCAGGCGATCCAGGTGCGGCGGCTTTTGCTGGATGAAGTTGAAGCATATCAAGCAGTGGCGGTGAGATGAGCGACAAAGGGTTTTATATTGTGGTGTATGACATATCCAATGACAAGCGACGCACGAAATTGCACAAGAGATTGAAGGATTACGGCAGCCCGGTGCAATACAGCGTGTTTGAATGCATATTGGATGCGGAACGGCTGGTGCAGATGCGGGCTATGATCCGCAAAACAGTGAAAGCGCGGCATGACCATGTGCGTATTTACACGCTGTGCAAAGCGTGCCTGAAAAAGACTGAGATCATTGGCCGGCATGAGATCACGGTTGAAAAAGAGATATATGTTGTATAATGGAGACAGCACCTTGACAGGATACAAGCAGTGTTTTGCGAGCGACAGGGGGGGTAGTGATGATTTCTACATTGCTCGCAAAATGGTTTGTGTATATGCCAATCTATGGCGGTAAGAAAGGAGGAATATGCCAGATGTGGCGGTAGAAAAGCACGATTTTGCGAGCAACACAGCCTACGCAGCAGAAAACCATATTGCTCGCAAAGCCCCAAAACGGCGATTTTGGGGACCAATACCCCCAGATGTGGGGGGTGGGCACGCTGCAAGCCCAAAATGTTGCAGGTGAGAACAGATCAATACCTTAGTAGGAACTGACACGTTGCGTCGTTATCAGATGGACTTAACCATCTGATTGGTGAGAACAGATCAATACCTTAGTAGGAACTGACACCTTACACGGAAAAATCATGATGTACTCCCTTTTTATAATGGGCAACAGGTGAGAACAGATCAATACCTTAGTAGGAACTGACACACTCTAAGCCATCAACAAACCACTTCTTGCGATGACAGACGGTGAGAACAGATCAATACCTTAGTAGGAACTGACACTTTCAAAAAGTCTCCTAATTGCATCTATTGCGTTCATTTGGTGAGAACAGATCAATACCTTAGTAGGAACTGACACACAATTATGACAACTCGGAACAGAAAATCTCTTGTATGGTGAGAACAGATCAATACCTTAGTAGGAACTGACACATCATGCCACCAATGTAAAACATATTTTGTACTTGCGGTGAGAACAGATCAATACCTTAGTAGGAACTGACACCCTGTGGGTTTTTCCACGACCTGTGCTGCTGAGCATTGAGGAAGGTGAGAACAGATCAATACCTTAGTAGGAACTGACACTCTGTAGTCTTCACGGAGTATTAATTTACTAACTGTTTTCTGGTGAGAACAGATCAATACCTTAGTAGGAACTGACACTAAAACAAATTCATTGTTTGCATTTTATCTCCTTATTGGTGAGAACAGATCAATACCTTAGTAGGAACTGACACTGGACCTTAGTGCTATGGATATGAACATCTCCATACGCTCGGTGAGAACAGATCAATACCTTAGTAGGAACTGACACAAAACAAGGATAATACTGATGGTTTCCCATTTCTCGGGTGAGAACAGATCAATACCTTAGTAGGAACTGACACAGGATACGGATGCCATACTATCGTTTCAGTCTGCTTGGTGAGAACAGATCAATACCTTAGTAGGAACTGACACAGTAAACTCGCCAAAACAAACAAAACTGCGACTAACAAGGTGAGAACAGATCAATACCTTAGTAGGAACTGACACTAGCTGATGTCTTCTTCTTTAGCTACCTTAGCCTCATGGTGAGAACAGATCAATACCTTAGTAGGAACTGACACGCCTGTTCGATGTTCTGCGTGGGTTGCCAATCCTTGCACCGGTGAGAACAGATCAATACCTTAATAGGAACTGACACTTAAAGAGTCACCTTCTTTTAAAATGATGTTGTCTCCTTTGGTGAGAACAGATCAATACCTTAGTAGGAACTGACACCAGGGATACCCCATTGGTCCCAGGAGTTGCATCGCAAGGTGAGAACAGATCAATACCTTAGTAGGAACTGACACCCAAAAGTCGTGATCATTATATTCTTGCAACCTTCCATTGGTGAGAACAGATCAATACCTTAGTAGGAACTGACACATCCAGGAATTGGTTTGGCAATTGAAAATACCAACCGGTGAGAACAGATCAATACCTTAGTAGGAACTGACACTTATTCACACCTACCTTTCTCATCTATGAGGGTTAGGTGAGAACAGATCAATACCTTAGTAGGAACTGACACTAATACGTAGGTATTACGTCCGCATAAACTAAGATTGCGGGGTGAGAACAGATCAATACCTTAGTAGGAACTGACACATCCAGGAATTGGTTTGGCAATTGAAAATACCAACCGGTGAGAACAGATCAATACCTTAGTAGGAACTGACACTTATTCACACCTACCTTTCTCATCTATGAGGGTTAGGTGAGAACAGATCAATACCTTAGTAGGAACTGACACTAATACGTAGGTATTACGTCCGCATAAACTAAGATTGCGGGGTGAGAACAGATCAATACCTTAGTAGGAACTGACACATCCAGGAATTGGTTTGGCAATTGAAAATACCAACCGGTGAGAACAGATCAATACCTTAGTAGGAACTGACACTCATTAATCCTATTTCTGCCAAAGTGCTTTCTTCCCTTCTGTGAGAACAGATCAATACCTTAGTAGGAACTGACACTTTTTGGATCTTGTTTATATTCAATTCCCTCTGTTACCCCCTTATGGTGAGAACAGATCAATACCTTAGTAGGAACTGACACATCAGAAATAAAAAATACTTACACTATTCACTTTTTCGGTGAGAACAGATCAATACCTTAGTAGGAACTGACACGAAACGCCTGGCTCAAAAGAGAATAATCCCTTTCTACTGGTGAGAACAGATCAATACCTTAGTAGGAACTGACACTCTTTAGGGTTGACTCCCCCAAGAGTTCACCCTCGTCCTCGAGGTGAGAACAGATCAATACCTTAGTAGGAACTGACACTTTCCCCAAAACAGGAGAAACATTAAACCTAAGTAGGTGAGAACAGATCAATACCTTAGTAGGAACTGACACTTATCTTTCTTTTTTCGTGCCATTATGCTCTCCCGGTGAGAACAGATCAATACCTTAGTAGGAACTGACACCCAAGTAGTTTGAAGCATCGGTTAAATCGAACATCGGTGAGAACAGATCAATACCTTAGAAGGAACTGACACTACGATAAATTTAGTCATTATCCTGCATGTAGGTATCGGGCGGGTGAGAACAGATCAATACCTTAGTAGGAACTGACACTGAGGGAAACTTACCTGTCCCTTCCATCCTATAAACGGGTGAGAACAGATCAATACCTTAGTAGGAACTGACACTCGTGGAGCAAGCGCTCACTATTATAGCGAGAACTACCAGGTGAGAACAGATCAATACCTTAGTAGGAACTGACACGCCTGCTCTTCTATCCGTTGACTGAGCAAAACCTCCCGGTGAGAACAGATCAATACCTTAGTAGGAACTGACACGATAAAAGATTCTCACCACTAGCGGTAACCACCTGTTTGTGAGAACAGATCAATACCTTAGTAGGAACTGACACTCGTCATCACAGTCAAGCACGCAGAAATGAGCAGCTAAGTGAGAACAGATCAATACCTTAGTAGGAACTGACACTATTCCTCCTCTTTCACTATACCGCCATTGGATGGGGCGGGTGAGAACAGATCAATACCTTAGTAGGAACTGACACAACACAATCCCTAACAAAAACAGTTTTTTCATAAGGTGAGAACAGATCAATACCTTAGTAGGAACTGACACAGTACTACACAGATAATATTTTTCATTCTTTTACTCTGGGGTGAGAACAGATCAATACCTTAGTAGGAACTGACACTACCTTCGCAAATTGCGGAGACAATTTCCTTGGGTGCAGGTGAGAACAGATCAATACCTTAGTAGGAACTGACACACGAGGCAACGGCTGGATTATAATCACCCGACAAGACTGGGTGAGAACAGATCAATACCTTAGTAGGAACTGATACTTACTGGACCACAAGAAAATAGCGTTACCCTCTGACACCCGGTGAGAACAGATCAATACCTTAGTAGGAACTGACACGTGTATTTCACCTGCTGGGGGTTCATTAGGCTTTTGAGGTGAGAACAGATCAATACCTTAGTAGTTGTAACCATCCTGTGGATGGTTACAAGACACTTGACCAGGATAAGGTTTATGGCTGCAGATCAATACCTTAGTAGGAACTGACACTAACACTCCTTATGGTACAAGTAGTATTCTGTCTCATATAGATTATCTGGTGAGAACAGATCAATACCTTAGTAGGAACTGACACTTTAAAATCAATTTTGTGGTTTTCAAACCACAAAAGGTGAGAACAGATCAATACCTTAGTAGGAACTGACACACACTGGTGATTGGTGGGTTTAGGATTGTCATTTGTTGCGAGAACAGATCAATACCTTTGAAGATAATGACATTGGATTCCCGCCTGCGCGGGAATGACAAGCAAGTTGGGAGAGAACAGATCAATACCTTAGAAGATAATGACATTGGATTCCCGCCTGCGCGGGAATGACAAGCAAGTTGGGAGAGAACAGATCAATACCTCGGTAGGAACTGACACTAGTAATGTTGGGTTGGAGGATGCAACCCAACATATAATTAAGCGACAAATTGATACCTCAGCAGGAATTGACACGGATCTCTGTTGCGCGCAGATGATCTGCCGGCAAGATGACCAGGCCTGCGCGATATCAGCTGCGTTTAGAGAAAGCACAGCTTGGGGAGGGAAAGAAACCATTTTTAGTGCGCGCAAGCAAAGAAAGTTCAAGATCAAATGGCAAGCAAATGAAGAAAGGGAGAGAAATATATTGGAAGCAAAAGAACTGAAAGAGATGTTGGACCAGATCATCGCAGCGCTGGATGATTCAGAATTGGACCAGGAAACCAGGGATAGTATCATCGCATTGGTTGAAGCGGTGCGAAACGATCCGTCGCCGGGTAATTTGGAAGTGTTAGCGGAGGTGATGCAGGTGTTGTCTGATACTGAGCAGCAGGCCAGTGACGATATCCTGCGATCGATGGACGAATAAGATCACATTTTTCTGTCAAGTACCTACACAATTATCTGCGTTTGCCGTGTCGGGGTGGGCTGTGTTCCCCGGCAGATGGCATCAGGTGCATTGTCTTAGCAGGGTTTGATTACCCGCGGTGGACTGCCATGCGCAAGCAATATGGCGGTGGCGTTCAACCGATTTGCATGGCTTCAAACTGCCGGGGAAAGACAGCGTTGCCCAGCGTGCCGCTATCCGCACCGTGTAACACGCTTTTTGGCGCACCGGACTATCAGAAGGTGATTACCTTAAGGGTGATTATAGAAAAAATGGTTGGCTATCCAGCGGTATTTTCCGTTCTGGTAACTCGCATATCCCATCTTGATGATCCCTTGCATGTCGCCAATGAAGCGCGCCTGTGGATCAACGATCAACCAGCGGCTGTTGGCCGGGTGATCGTAAGTAAAGATCTCTTTGCTGCCAATATAGACGTTTCTATTTTTATAAAAATTCCTGATATCCTCCACGATGGCAGTGATGGGTTCGTTTTCACAAAAGATCGAAGAGAAGGCATGGCCGAGCCGATCCTTTTCGACAATATGGATCCTTATCCTTACGCCAACTGCCATGCACATCGAGCAAAAGAGGATTGAAAAATCTTCACAATCGCCACCACGGGTGGCGATTGTTTCTTCCGGTTTCGCGAAATATTCATTGTCAGTTGGGTCGGATATATAAGTGATATTGTTCCTGATCCAATATTGGATGGCAGCGGCTTTGAGCCAGGGTTTGTTATAGGTTTTCATCTGCGAGACGATCGCTACCGCCTGGTTTCTTACCGGTACAGGGTTGATAAAACGGGTTAGGTCAGTATTCATGGCGCACCTTTGGGTGAATCTTTCTTGTCCAAAATGATCTGTTTTGCGTCTAAATACACGATTAAATTAAATGTTAGGGATGGGGAAGTGATCAAAGGGACAGGCACGATCATGGTTTTCACTCAATTTTTTGGATTTGATTATGCATGTGTATACCAGGTGATGGTTATTCTATTTTCGATCTTTATATTTCATTGAGATTGAAGACCGGATGATAGGCGTTTTCCTCGCGGAACCAGTGGTTGATGGTGATCCTGGTTGGCGTGCCCAGACCCATTCCAATCCCAAACGCCAGCTCCAGCGGGCTGCTGATAAAGATCTCCACGTTTTGGATTTCCTTTTTCGTGGCCCATTTCCGGATGACGGTGATGCATTCCTGTGCCGCTCTGCGCCAGTCCCGATCTATTCCCAGTGTGTTTCCATAGGTATTGTTGAGAGACACTATACATGCGTCTTTACCTTTGGCGTACTGTGTGACGGAAGCGTTAGGTGGGTGCGAAGCCGCGCCGATAGCGATATACAGTGTTGGCTTGATCCTTTTTGGTTCGACAACCTCGAAATACTCAAAGGGCTGTTCGACCGGGTTTTTGAGGGCGTGCGTACCCATGATCGCGGTCTCTTCATCGCAGTGCAGGTCAAATACTTTGGCGTAGCGGCTGTCGATATAATGATAGAGTATAACTGCGTTCTTGGAACCGGAAACCGCACCCAACCCCAGCGCCAGCGCGACCGGGCACTTCATAAAGATATGGAAGTTGCGCCGCCCCTGCAGACGCGTGTTCAGCAGGTTGACTTTGCTTTCAAATCGGCGCAGCACACGATACCATTCTTCCTGGTTATGGCTCAGGAATATTTCGCGATGCACGGATAGATCAGATTTCTCGACATCAAAATACTTCTTGTAAGTTTCTGGATGGAAATGATCCGCCTGCAGCATTTGATTAGCGGTTAAGCGCATACCATCCACAAAATCGTCATCATCGCCAACGTTGATGACCAATGGCACATGTTTTTCCCTGAGCTGAAAAAAGGATTCACGCAATGTGGAAATCATATCCACCAATAACCATATGCAAATAACCGACAGGATACCTGTGAGAAGGATGGATTTAGTCTCAAGAAATGAGAGCCCAATTCCAGCCAAACCAAGAATATTATCTTTGATGTCTCTGCCAGAAATGCGCAGCAATTCTTTCAATTGCACTTTTTGCTTCATTATCCCCTCCTGTAGGATCGCATGCTATTTTTTGTCTGTTTTTCCTAGTATATACCAATTTCACGTGTTATCTTTCAAATTTAATCAGATGAAATTCCCAAAGTAGAATTTTTAAGATTGAGACAGTGTATTTTTGATGCAATTGTTATATACTGGAAACATTGATATGCGGTGGAGTGATATTATCCAGGAGGGATAAGTGGCAAAGGCAATGGGCAACCCGATTCGTGAGGATTTGCGCACAGAGCATCTGGTGCTGCTGATCGGCAGCAATCCGCTTCCCAATTATATTGCCGCGCATCTATTATGGCGGCGCTTTGGTGACCCGAGTTCAATGCATCTGGTTTACAGCAGTGAGACGCTGCAAACCGCCAAGAACCTGGCGCGACAGCTTGGAATGGAATGGGCGGATCTGAAAACCTGTCTGGTGAATGAATCGGATGTGCGCGCGATCTACGAGGGTGTGCAGCGGATGGTGCAACCGCTGGAGGGGTCGATCGGTCTGCATTACACTGGCGGCACCAAGGCGATGGCGGTGCACGCCTACCGCGCGGTAAACGATGCGCACCCCGGCAGCGTGTTCTCATACCTGGACGCGCGCACGCTGGAGATTGTGCTGCAGCGCGGGCAGGGCGCGCCAACACGGGCGGCAGCCGGGCTTTCGCTGCAGGTCGGCCTGGAGGAAATGCTGCTACTGCACGGCTATCATTACCACCAGAAGGGCAGCCGTGTGTACCGTCCGGAGCCGGACCCGCGCGCGCCGGATTTCCTGCGTGTATGGGCGGCAATCCCGTTTGACATGATCCATGAATGGGCGCAGAGAACGCTGATGGTGTGGAACGGTAAGGAACACCGGCATGACACCCTGCCGTACGCGCGCCTGGCCAATATCCCACTCCCGCATGAAGGGCATTTCAACGCAGCAGCATCTTATTGGACGCAGCACAGCCTGAAAACGATGGGGGATGCCGCGCAGCATTTTGGCCTGTCGGATGGGAATGAGAAAGAAGTAAGCACTGCCATTGTGAAATGGCTGCATTACACCTGGCTCGAGGATTTTGTGCTGATGTGCGTGCGGGAATGCGCGGATATGTGCCAGCTGCATGAATGGGGCAAGAATATTGAGCCATATGACCCGCTCAAACTGCGCAAAGTGACGGCGTTTGAGAATAAATTCGAGTTTGACGTGTACGCAGTGCGCGGCTGGCAGCTGTTCGGGATCAGCGTTACCACCGAAGCAAAACTCGGTGATGTGAAACGCAAGCTGTTCGAGGCGTATGTGCGCGCGCGCCAGATCGGCGGCGATGAAGCCCGCACCGGGCTGGCGTGCATGATCAGCGAGAGCGAAGAAAATGGTCGGCCGATGCTGAAGCGGCAGCTCAAGGAAAGCTGGGACGCAGCTTCGAATCTGATCGCCACCTTTGGCGAGAAAGATATGCGCGTGCCCGCGCAGGGGGAGGCAAGATTGGTGAGAGGTCTAAAAAATTGGTTTTTAGGGAGGGTCGTGAATGACTGAAAAGAACTATTTACTCACGCTGGTTGATCTGAGCGGCATCCAGCGCTATATCTTTAAAAGCAACACGCTCAAACACATCATGGGAGCGTCTGGCCTGGTGCACCTGGTGACGCATGACTGGCTGGAGGAAGCGCTCAAGCAGCAGGGGCTTTGCAATCGCCAGCCGCAGGGCAAAAACCTGCGGATCGAAGACGGCAAGCTGGTGAGCGAGGTGATCTACCAGGAGGGCGGCAATGCGCTGATCCTTTTCAGCAGCAAGGATACCGCGCATGGGTTTGCGAAGGCGCTTTCACTGCGCGCGCTGCGCGAAGCACCCGGGCTGGATATGGTCATCACGCACGCGGCACTGCCGGCGGATGTCTTCATAGGCAAGGGCGCTTTGTTCATGCCGCTGCAATCGCTGTTCCAAAAGGTGAATGAAAAGAAAATGGACCGCGCGCGCAACGCGGCGCTGCCGGGGCTGGGGGTGACCGCCGCCTGTCCCTACACCCAGAAGCCGGCCACACACGCCATCAAGCGTGAGGGGGGCGAGCAAGAGTGGGTCTCAGCGGAAATTCATGCCAAGGAAATGGTGGGCTATCAAGCCGCAACAGACCAGTTTGCCGGCAGGTTCAAAGGGGCGCGCGGGAATTACGCATTTTTGAAAGAATTTTCCGAATTCAGCGGGGGCGCGAAAGGATCCTATATGGCGGTGGTACACGCAGACGGGACCGGGATGGGGCAACGGCTGATGGACTACCTGGCGAGATTCGCAGAGAGCAGCACACGCGAAGCGGTGGATGGATTGCGGGCATTTTCCGAATCGATCACAGACGCGGTGCAGCAGGCGATGGATGACACAATCATCTGCCTGCGGCAGAAGATCGAGCAGAAGGTGATCCCATCGAAACCGGGCATGCTGCCGTTCCGCCCGATCGTATGCGACGGCGACGACATTACCTTTGTGTGCGATGGCACATTCGGCCTGCCGCTGACGGCGCAATTGCTGAAGGCGTTCGCAAAATTCAATCTGATCGACACGGGTGAACCGATCGCGATGCGGGCGGGGGTGGCGATCGTGAAATCGCATTTTCCATTCTCGCAGGCTTATGAACTGGCGGAAGATCTGAACCGCTCGGCGCGCAATTTCGCCAGAAAGAACCAGGGTGATGCGGCGCGATTTGCGCCGATGGCGATCGACTGGCACATCTCGACCAGCGGCACGCTAGGCAGCCTGGAGGCATTACGGTGCCAATATGAGAATAAGAGGGCGAAGCTGCTGCTGCGCCCGCTGCTGGTTGGCGCAAAAAGCGGGGTGCGGCGCTGGGCAGTGCTGGAGGAGCTGGTGGGCATCTTTGGCCAGCAAAAATGGCAGAAGATCCGTTCCAAGCTGCGCGAACTGGAGGATGTGTTTTTACAGGGAAAGGATGCCGTGGAACGCTTTCTTACATTTAATTCAATTGATGAGCTGCCGCGGCCTGCGGCGATCGGAAATATTCATCTGGAATGCGGATTTGTGGAAAATGACAAACAGGTGCTGCATTACGACGCATTAGAAGTGGCGGAGTTTTTTGCTTTTTCCTCATGCGATCAGGAACAGGAGGTGACCTCATGAAAGATTATCAATTCTGCTTCACGCTGGCCAGCGACGCGGTCTTTGGCAGCGCGGAACGGTCCAGCCCGCTGATCGACCTGGATGTCCAGCATGACCGTTACGGTTTACCCTACCTGCCGGGCCGCACGCTGAAAGGCGTGCTGCGCGAATCCTGCGCGGAGATCCTGTTCTCGCTGGAACAGATCGGCGCGGCGGAGGATTGGATAGGGGCTGCGCAGCGCTTGTTCGGTACGCATGGCGATACGCAGGACGAAAATGTGATCCTGCGGGTGCGCGACGCGCGCCTGCCGCACGCACAACACGCCGCGCTGAGAGCGGCTGTCGATGACGAAGCGATCTCGCGCTTTGAACTACTGGACGCGCTGACGACAGTGCGCGCGCAAACCAGCGTTGACATGCTGACCGGCAGCGCGCAGGCTAAAAGCCTGCGACGTACGCGCGTCATCCTGCGAGAAACACGTTTTGAGGCGCAGCTTACCCTGATGAATGACGCATCGGAACAGGAGGACCTGGCTTTGCTGGCAGCCAGCATCAAAGGTCTGCAACGTGTAGGCGCAACCCGCAACCGCGGGTTGGGCACTATCAAATACAAGCGATTATGTGATCCGCAGGGGAAGGATATCCTCACGTACGCGTTTAAACCTTTTATGGATCAGTTAACGGGAGGTGCATGATGAAAGCGTTACCTATCCAAATTGAACTGCTTGAAAAAGTGCTGGTCGGTGATCCGGCCGCAGAGGATCCCAACACCACGGGCGGCCTGGGATACATCCCCGGCAGCGTGCTGCGCGGATTGGTGATCGGGGCTTTCCAATCGCAAGGCGCGGAAATATTTTCCGACGACCTCTATCCATTGCTGTTTGGCGGGGATGCGCACTATTTGAACGCCTACCCGGCGACAGGGGATCAGGAAAGGACGCGCCCTGTTCCGCTGTTCTTGCGGCAGGTGAAGGACGTCCAGGATGAAGTGGTCAATCTGGTAGCGCAGGTACAAGCAGGCCCGGAGCTGCAGCTGGTGAAACTTGACAAATCCTACATCACGGGCGGCGCGGGGGGAGCCCCCGTGTTCGGTTACGCACCACAGATGGAGGTGCGGCTGCATAACGCCCGCCCGACAGGGAACGCGGGCATGCAGGACGCGCAGCTTTTTACATACATCGCCTTGCAGGCCGGGCAGGTGATGCGGACCTATATCATTTCGCATGATGAAGCGAAATTGAAGAAGATCAAAGCACTGGGTGTGAAAGGCGTGCTGGAAGCGGATATCGGCAAATCGCGCCACGCGGAATATGGCCATATCCGCCTGACCTTTGAAGAGATCATCGGTGAAGAATGGGTGGAAGACGGCACACCGAATGCGGCTGCTGCAAAGGGCAAGGTCGTGCTGACGCTGCTTTCGGACGCGCTGGTGCGCGACCCGCACAGCGGCAGCTACACCACCAATCTGGAAGCAGTTTTCGGGAAGAAAGCGGTGCGGGCTTTCACACAGGAAAAGGTGATCGGCGGCTACAATCGCACCTGGGGCATACCCACCCCGCAAGCACGCGCCATCAGCGCCGGCAGCGCGTTTGTTTTCATGGCGGATGATGCACTGCTGAAAAAGATCTCAAAAGCGGTCGAGGAGGGAATTGGAGAACGGCGACTGGACGGATTCGGGCGTGTGCAGTTGGAATGGCTGAACGAGTCGCAGTATGACTATATTACGGATGCCGCAGCTGCGACGGCGCAAATCTCAGCGCCGGCTGCAATCGCGGAGAACGAGGATTTCGTCACAGGTGTGGTGGAGCGTATCGTGCTCAGCAGGGCGCGCCAGCGGCTGGCAGGTATGGTCAACACGCTGGTGGTGCGCAGAGCACCCACCAACAGCCAGCTTTCACGCCTGTTCCGTGTGTTGCGCGAGGAACGCACTGCGCAGCTGGCCGCATTGAACAGCGGGGAGCCAAGAGGCAAGCTGAAGAAGCCTCTGATATTCATTGAAAACCTCACAAAGGAGACCAAACACAAGTACGATGATGCCTTGATCGAGGGGAAAGTACTTACAGAATGGATCAAAGATATTAGCGAAGAACCTGAAGAAGTGGTGCAAGCCATTATCGGTAATGACCTGGTATTCGAAGGCGGGCAAATTAGACAGGGGCAATTTTCCGGGGTGATCGCGGCGGAATATTTGATGGATGTGTGTAAACGCCTGATCAAGGGCAACAAGGCAGGAGGGTAAAGATGGCAATCAAAGAATTCAGATCACGCGAGATCGCGCAGCGTATCATCGCCAGCGGCGAGCTGGTGCTGACCGCGCCGGCGCACTTTGGGGGCGGCCTGGACGACGCACGCGATATGTCGCTGGCCCTGGACGCGCTGGAAGAAAAGCCAGCTATCTGGGGCACATCCCTGGCCGGCGCGCTGCGCACTTTTGCGCGCACGCGATTGCTGGGGTTCGCGCAGGTGGATGATGAAGACTACAAAAAGTCGGCTGAAGACCCCGCGCATATCATCAACCAGGTGTTCGGCAACGCCGATGACGAGCAGGGAAACGCGTCCTGGCTGGTTGTAAATGACGCGCTGGCCGAGCAGCACGCGATCGAATATCGCGATATGGTCGATATCGACCCGGCCACGCGCACGGCGGTCGACCAGCATAAATTCGATGCGGAACTGATCGCAGCCGGCACGCGTTTCCCGCTTAGGCTGGAGCTGCTGATCCCGCAGAGCGAGATCGAAGCGGATGGGGGCGAGCGTTTCAAACAGGTCTTCGCTTTGATCCTGCAGGGATTGCAGAATGGCGACGTGGCGCTGGGCGCGAAGAAGAGCCGTGGCTGGGGCGCGTGCGAAGTGAAAAATTGGACGCTGACTGCCTATGACCTGACACAAAAGAAAGGCCTGCTGGGCTGGCTGAGCGAGGAAAAAGATGAGTTCATATTGAAAGGCACAACCCCACAGGAGATGCTGCAGGTGGACATCCGCGCGATGGACGCGCGTGATGTTTGCCGGATCACGGTCGTACTCAACCTGGCAGGGCCGATGATGATCGCCGCCGTCTCGGACGACCCCAACGAACCGGATGCCTCGCAGCTTTCCGGCCGCAACGCGCAGGGCGAGACGGAATGGAAAGTGAGCGGGACAGGCGCAGCAGGCGCGCTGCGCAACCAGTGTTACCGCATCCTGCGCACGATCGGGTATACACCGGAAGCCGCAAAGGCCTTTCAGGACCGCCTGTGGGGGTATGTGGAGGAGAGCGAAGAGGCGGCCGCCAGCCGGCTGCGGGTGGGGGAGGCGGCGCTGCGGAATGTGTTCGCACGGGTGCAGACGCGCATCCGCATCAACCATTTCACCGGCGGCACTTACCCCGGCGCGCTGTTCAACGAGACGATCGTCATGCCGGAGAAGGAAGACAACCTGACCCTGGCGATGGAGGTGCGCAACCCGCGCAAGGCGGAGATCGGGCTGCTGATGCTGGCGCTGAAGGACCTGTGCACGCGCGAACTGACCATCGGCGGCGGGTACGGTATCGGACGCGGCTATATGGAAGGCAGAAAGATCACCATCGCGTGGGAAGGGCAGGGGTTGGATTTGGAGATCACGCAGGGAGAAGACAACCAGCTTACCTTCAGCGATGATCAAGCAGCCGCGACGCTTGAAAAATTTGTGAAGCTGCTGCACGCTAAAAAGGAGGAACAGCATGCCTGAAGCACGATGGAATGGAAAAGAATTAGAACAAAAACTGGAAGAAGACCTGATGGCGGGTTTGGGCGCGGTGTGCGCAAAGCACACACTGCAGACGGCGCTGCTATTCTTCGAAAGCGGCGTGGTGTGGGCGCGGGCGGAAGGTGACGACCTGGTCTTTGAGAAAGGCGGCGCACCCGCCAGAATGACGCTGGACAGCCTGCTGCAGGGTTATTGCTTTTCGCCCGCGCTGGAGCTGCGCTTGTGGAAGGAAGAGGGTGGATTACAATGCGCGTGGATCGCGGCAGATGAGAAGGCGGAAACGATCACTGAAAACTATATGCTGTGGGGCAGCCAGCTGCAGGACCTGCCGGGCGGGTTCTCCAAACTGATGGAAGGACGGCGCGGCATCCGCCAGGCGCTGCCGATGCAGATCGGCAGCGGCAAGCGCGCTGTACTGAAAGTGACACATGTTATAGGGCAGGATGAGGACGGGCAGTCCCATATCACCCATTCCAAGATCAACGCGTTAGAAGAAATAGCGGGAGGAAAAAATGGCTAAAGAACATACCAATCCTACTGGGCCACGTGTGAAAAGAAATCGCCATACTGACCAGGTAACTAAAACATATGCCCACGCCCCATATAACTTTGTGCCGTTACCGAAACCATGCATGTTTACTGCCCCGCCACCATCAATGGATCTCTACCATGCAAAATTAAAATCCGGATATATTGATCTTGAAATAACCACGCTTTCGCCGACTTATATCCGAGGAATGGTGGATATCGAGAACTTTAAACGCCTGCAAGGACTGGATATTTCTGAAAATGTGCACGAAAAAGAGAAGCTGGCAGATTTCTTCAGCACTTCCACAGAAAAAGTAGACGGCAAACCGCTACCATCCATCCCGGGTAGTTCGCTGCGCGGCATGCTGCGCAACCTGGTCGAGATCATCACTTTCAGCCCGATCCATGCCGTCGCGGATGACCCACATATCTGGTTTCGCGAGGTAGGCCAAAAAGGCGCGATGAAGCATGTCTACAACAAAATCCTGGGTGAAGGCGGATCTTTTATTCGAGCTGGGCGGTTAAAGAAAAAAGGGAGAGATTGGGAAGTATTAGAATACCCAACCCCTTACCAAATTGACGAGAAAAGATACACGGCCGAAAAGAATTACTTTGAGGTGCATGACAATATCATCGAAATTGCTTCACACAATGGCATGTTGGGCGATTTTATTCCTATGTATTCCAAGGGCTATAAATTAAGAAATGAGCCTCTCAAGATTCAATTCAAGGCTGAAAAACAAGAAGTTGATGGTATTGATAAGAATATCGTCACAGCGATTGCGAGTTATCCATCTGATAATGAGGATCTGAAAGATGTTGGTTTTCTTATCACGACAGGTAACATGCTCAATAAGCCTTTCAACAAAATCACCCCTAGAGATAAAAAGCGTAAATACTATCCTGTAGTCCGCGCACCAATAAATGAAAATGGATTGCGGCGATTTCAAATTACGGAAGAAGCTGCGCGGGTTTATACATATAACCTTTCCGACAAAGTAAAAGAAGACCTTGGGTCAAATGGATGCTTGCGAGAAGACAACATTATCTTTTTTATTCCTCCCAAAACAGATGGTGGTGAGATTGTATATTTTGGACATAATCCCAATATGCGTGTGCCGCTTGTTAAAAAGAGAGAGTATGTCACGCCCTATGATATGATCCCTGAAAATGAAATCCCAGAGGGTACTGTGGATTATGTCACAGCTATCTTTGGGCAGGATCTCGGGAATGATGAAGGCTTAACTGCAGGCCGTGTTTCGTTCAGTGATGCGGAAATTGATCTAAATCACAGCGCAAAAAAAATCTGGTGTGGCTCAACACCGAAAGCCATTACACCTCGTATACTTGGTACACCAAAAGCGACAGCGTATGCGCATTACCTGATGCAATCAGCAGAGAATGGACATAATCCTGATAATCGGGACAAAATTGCCCATTATGGCACCTCAATTTCCGAAACTGAAATCCGTGGACACAAGAAATACTGGACACAAGGTGATGCTCCAGAATTTATGGAGGAAAAAATCGAAGACAAGGATTATAAGGAAAACCAACATACTCGTGTCATCGCGCTTGATAAAGATGTTGTCTTCCATGCACGCGTTCACTTCAGCAATTTGCGTACTCTGGAATTAGGTGCATTGTTATGGGCTCTAGAACTTCCTTTCAAAGAAGGAGGATCACACTGCCACCGTATAGGGATGGGCAAACCATACGGTATGGGTGCCATCCAGATAAAACCAACATTATTCATCAACTTCACCACTGATCGCTATGCTTCGCTGTTTAAAATTAATGAAGAGGAACATAAATGGGATGTAGCGGTTGGGAAAGTAGAAATTGAACCGTTCATCAAGTTATATGATAAAAAAGTACTTTCTCCACTTCTTCAAGATGGCGCAAATGACGATCCTAAAGCTGGGCGAAAAAGAATGAATATGCTTGAGTTGCTAATGCGATGGCAGCCAAAAGTTGATGGATTCTGGAGGGAGGAAACCAGCTATATGCAATTAGAAGATTTCAGAGAAGAAGCGGTATTACCCGATCCAGAAGGTGTATTCAATCGTGTAGAAACACGCCGGCGGCAGGGACGCCCATAGATGAAAGATATCGACCTGCTCGCGATCGTGCTCAAGCTGCGTCCGCTGATCGAAAAGCCGCGCAAAGCGGCCAACTGGTACGGGCGCGCTGCGCAGGCGCTGCTGTACGCGTGTGTCAATGCCTATGACCCCGCGCTGGGCAGCTGGCTGCATGGATCGGCCAGCGAGGACAAGCCCTTCAGCGCCGGCGGCAACTTCCCAGGCGGTCGGGTTCTTGAGGTACAGCATGGATCGGCCAACGAGGACAAGCCCTTCAGCGCTTCGACACTGATCGGCAGTTTCGCGGGCGGCAAGCTGCACCCACACAAAGAGTACTACCTGCGCGTGTGCGGGCTGAACCCGGCGCTGGAGGATATCCTGTACCGCGCCATCCAGCCGGGCGGGCACTTTGGGGTGGGGACGGTGATCGATATGGATCAGGTCCCGTTCCTGATCGAGGATGTGTTTTGGAAGCAGAGCGACCACTGGCTGGCGCGCTTCTCCAGCTACGGGCTGCTGCGCGACCATTTTTTTCAAACGAAAGCGGGAGAGTATGGCAGGATGCGGATCGATTTCCAGAAATGCCCGCTGATCGCGCAGCAGACCAACGGCAGCTTCAACCCGCTGATCACACCGGCTTTTATCTTCGAGAGCCTGACGCGCAAGTGGAACAGCCACGCCCCGCAGGCGGTGACGGGCGATCTGGGCGCGTTCCTGCAGGAAGAGACGTATATCTCCGCCTTTGAGATGCGCAGCCAGCCGGTGCAGATGGAGGGACTGGTGATGGGCGCTAAAGGCTTTATTGAACTCTCCAGCCGCGCGCTGGAAGCGCCGGAATGGTCGGCGCTGATGATGCTGGCGGCGTTCGGATTTTACAGCGGGGTGGGAAAGAACACCACGCGCGGTTTCGGGCAGATCACGGCTGAATTCAAAAAATGAGCGTCTGGGGATTAGAATGAAGAGAAAGGAGGCGACATCAATAAAAGATGATTTTGCGAGCGACAAGGGGGGTAAGGGCGTTTTTCATATCGCTCGCAAAATGAGATGTTTATATACCAATATATGGTGCAATGAAAGGAGATGTATGCCAGATATGGTGGTCGGAAAGAAGGATTTTGCGAGCAACACAGCCTACGCCGAAGAAAACCATATCGCTCGCAAAGCCCGAAAATGGCTGTTTTGGAGCATAACACCCCCAGATGTGGGGGGCGGGCACACTGCAAGCCCAAAATGTTGCAGGTGAGAACAGATCAATACCTTATTAGGAACTGACACTTGTTGATTGCCTCTGAGACAGTTTTCAGCAACTGTACGGTGAGAACAGATCAATACCTTATTAGGAACTGACACAAGTAACCGGCCATTCGCCATCTGGTCCAGCTTGGATCGGTGAGAACAGATCAATACCTTATTAGGAACTGACACCCCAATGGAGAAAACAACTGGAACCAAACTTAGCAATGGGTGAGAACAGATCAATACCTTATTAGGAACTGACACCATTGGATAGCACAACCATTTCGCAGCCTTCTCCTTCAATGGTGAGAACAGATCAATACCTTATTAGGAACTGACACATATATCGATAACAGAATCCAAGTCTTTACAGGTAGGGTGAGAACAGATCAATACCTTATTAGGAACTGACACTCGGACACCCTTCCCGATTTGGATACTGTTGCCTACTGTGGTGAGAACAGATCAATACCTTATTAGGAACTGACACATGCTCAGCATGAAAATAACTGATACAACTAAAATCAGGTGAGAACAGATCAATACCTTAATAGGAACTGACACTGTAGGGTTGGTGGGTGGTTATTTGGGGATGAGCGTAAGGTGAGAACAGATCAATTCCTTAATAGGAACTGACACATGTCTCCGGGTCTTTTACAAGATCCAATGAATTAACATGGTGAGAACAGATCAATACCTTAATAGGAACTGACACTTGGTCTTCAGTTCGGGAAACTCGAACTTGGAGCACGGGTGAGAACAGATCAATACCTTGTTAGGAACTGACACAATCTCTCATCGCTTATCTTATTCATCATGACCGAGTGAGAACAGATCAATACCTTAGTAGGAACTGACACTCCCACCCCATCACCTTTTCCGCAAGGATGCGGTTTGGTGAGAACAGATCAATACCTTAGTAGGAACTGACACCTGCAATCTCTCATCACTTATCATCTTGACACCTGTATCGGTGAGAACAGATCAATACCTTAGTAGGAACTGACACATATGAATAGTGTGTACACAATGGACATTTCCATCCGGTGAGAACAGATCAATACCTTATTAGGAACTGACACTCCAATACATTTACTGCCTCCTCTTTAGTTATCTATAGGTAAGAACAGATCAATACCTCATTAGGAACTGACACAATGGAACTCTTGCTCCATTTTTGTAACCAAGCTCACTGGATAAGAACAGATCAATACCTTATTAGGAACTGACACTCAGGTAAGGAATTCTGTTGTTGTAACTTACTAAGCTCTAGGTGAGAACAGATCAATACCTTAATAGGAACTGACACGCGAAAGCTGGAATTCCTGAGAATACAAGGATCCAGGTGAGAACAGATCAATACCTTAGTAGGAACTGACACCAATTAAAAGGCCTGGTAGAAGAGTTAGTATCCTTTCAGGTGAGAACAGATCAATACCTTAGTAGGAACTGACACCGATAATACATTATGCATTCCAATCATTCTTCCTTGGTGAGAACAGATCAATACCTTAGTAGGAACTGACACTATATAGTTAGTGAAGCACCTCCAGGAAGTGAACCACCATAGGTGAGAACAGATCAATACCTTAGTAGGAACTGACACATATGATTGCAACAACAATCAGTATAACGACAACAGGTGAGAACAGATCAATACCTTAGTAGGAACTGACACAAAACTTCCCCTAATAATGTTGCCCTTCCTTCGGACAACATTGGTGAGAACAGATCAATACCTTAGTAGGAACTGACACTATTCGATAACGGTTGGAGGAGTGCAATCACCCTCGGTGAGAACAGATCAATACCTTAGTAGGAACTGACACAAGTACATCGAACATGACATCCCTTGCATTTTCGTAGGGTGAGAACAGATCAATACCTTAGTAGGAACTGACACTGAAACGCCTTTCCAAGAGGGAGTTGCGCTGCAAATGGTGAGAACAGATCAATACCTTAGTAGGAACTGACACTGGTTGTGCAACGGGATTATCGCAATTGCAATCGCAAGGTGAGAACAGATCAATACCTTAGTAGGAACTGACACAAAATTTTCCGGTTGAGGAGGACCCAGAGGTACTTCAGGTGAGAACAGATCAATACCTTAGTAGGAACTGACACTCGATATCGGATGAGGGCAGGGTATAAACTTCATATCGGTGAGAACAGATCAATACCTTAGTAGGAACTGACACCGACCGGAACCTCAATCATTTCCAATTGACCGAGAATATCGATCTTTTGGTGAGAACAGATCAATACCTTAGTAGGAACTGACACTTGACTTTCCGGTGTCTACAACATTGACACCGAAATCCGGTGAGAACAGATCAATACCTTAGTAGGAACTGACACAATACCAGTCTTAGCAAAGACATGTTCACATGCCTCTGGGTGAGAACAGATCAATACCTTAGTAGGAACTGACACATTGCTTGAATGCTGGAATCGAATATCTGATTTATAGGTGAGAACAGATCAATACCTTAGTAGGACCTGACACATTACATTTGAAGAGATATCACTACCCTCTTTGGTTAGGTGAGAACAGATCAATACCTTAGTAGGAACTGACACATGGGCTTAGCCATCTAATTGCTATAAGGGATGATACAAGGTGAGAACAGATCAATACCTTAGTAGGAACTGACACAAAAATTGGATTCATAAACTCACTGAATTTTTCATCTATGGTGAGAACAGATCAATACCTTAGTAGGAACTGACACCAGCTGCTAGGAGTATTAAAAAACACTCCCCCAGCAAACAAGAGGTGAGAACAGATCAATACCTTAGTAGGAACTGACACTTGGTGGGTGTTACTGTACAGGGATTAGAGTTACCATGGTGAGAACAGATCAATACCTTAGTAGGAACTGACACAAGTATGCGCAGGCTGCTTGATTGCCACGTAGGCAAGGTGAGAACAGATCAATACCTTAGTAGGAACTGACACAAAAACACAGTTACCAGTATCGCTATTATCCAGTTTTTCGGTGAGAACAGATCAATACCTTAGTAGGAACTGACACTGAATAATTACCACTCTTGAAGGTAACAACTTTTCTAAAATATTAAGGTGAGAACAGATCAATACCTTAGTAGGAACTGACACCATTTCCGGCTCCCCATGTGGATACGATTTTGCCTGAAGGTGAGAACAGATCAATACCTTAGTAGGAACTGACACTTTAAATGCAGTATTGCCCTATACCCCGTTGGATCAGGTGAGAACAGATCAATACCTTAGTAGGAACTGACACTATATAGTTAGTGAAGCACCTCCAGGAAGTGAACCACCATAGGTGAGAACAGATCAATACCTTAGTAGGAACTGACACCAGTAACCCAGCTACCACTATCACAGCAACTAAACTTTTTCCGTTCATGGTGAGAACAGATCAATACCTTAGTAGGAACTGACACCGCGTCAGAATTTATTTCACGAAGAGTTTCAAAATCGGTGAGAACAGATCAATACCTTAGTAGGAACTGACACCTCTATAGTTTGGTTATGGTGATTTCTCCCTGCCTGGGTGAGAACAGATCAATACCTTAGTAGGAGCTGACATTGTGCCATATTAGCACCTCCTTATATTTAGACCATAGGTGAGAACAGATCAATACCTTATTAGGAACTGACACCATCACTCCCCCTTTATGCGTGCCATGAGGGCAGTTTGGGTGAGAATAAATCAATACCTTAGTAGTTGTAACCATCCTGTGGATGGTTACAAGACACTTGAACAGGATAAACTCTATGGCTGCAGATCAATACCTTAGAAGATAATGACATTGGATTCCCGCCTGCGCGTGAATGACAAGCAAGTTGGGTGAGAACAGATCAATACCTTAGTAGGAACTGACACAGAAAAAAGTTCAATAAAGTCCCTAGCATAATCGCCGCACGGTGAGAACAGATCAATACCTTAGTAGGAACTGACACCATGCTTGGGTAATACTCTTCGTATATGTCCCTTTCCGGTGAGAACAGATCAATACCTTAGTAGGAACTGACACAATACATTCTCCCTCTTTGCACAGAGACCCTTCTGGGGTGAGAACAGATCAATACCTTAGTAGGAACTGACACAGAAAAAAGTTCAATAAAGTCCCTAGCATAATCGCCGCACGGTGAGAACAGATCAATACCTTAGTAGGAACTGACACCATGCTTGGGTAATACTCTTCGTATATGTCCCTTTCCGGTGAGAACAGATCAATACCTTAGTAGGAACTGACACGGGGTTAGTTGACTAAACTAATCGTTTTTCCTGGGAAAGGTGAGAACAGATCAATACCTTAGTAGGAACTGACACACGCGGAACCAGGTGGTTTTGGTGACCTTGTTGCCATGGTGAGAACAGATCAATACCTTAGTAGGAACTGACACTAGAAAGCTTCCTCCGATAACTATAACCAATGAAATTAGGTGAGAACAGATCAATACCTTAGTAGGAACTGACACAAAAATTGGATTCATAAACTCACTGAATTTTTCATCTATGGTGAGAACAGATCAATACCTTAGTAGTTGTAACCATCCTGTGGATGGTTACAAGACACTTGGACAGGATAATGTTTATGGCTGCAGATCAATACCTTAGATGATAATGACATTGGATTCCCGCTTGCGCGGGAATGACAAACAAGTTAGGTGAGAACAGATCAATACCTTATTAGGAACTGACACACTTGAGAAAGGACGCAGGCATAATCGCCTATTAAAGTGGTGAGAACAGATTAATACCTAAGGAGGAACTAACATCCGTAATGTTGGGTTGGAAGGCGCAACCCAACCAACTTTAATAAAGCGGCAAATTGATACCTTGGCAGGAGGTGACATTGGATTCCCGCTTGCGCGGGAATGACAAGCAAGTTGGGAGTGAACCGATCAATACCTTAGCAGGAACTGACCTCTTGCATATGTGGTGGATTGATAAGATCAACCACCACATTGCAATCCTGGAACGACTGAATGAAAGACGCGGACAGTGCTGGAGAATTTCTGATGAAAAATGAATCCGCGCCAGCGCTATATGTATTGCGGGTGGCCTGGGTTTTTTCCTTAGAAAAGGATCACTGCTTCCGGGTTTCTGCGCTTGATGTCGCCGATGCGCGAGGGCAGGATCCCGCGGCAGCGGCGGATATCCAGGTAATTGAGTTGGGGCAGGGCGGCCAATGTCATTACGCTCACCTCGGTGATGTTGTCACATCCCGTCAAGGAAAGTGATTCCAGCCTGTCCAATTTCTTCAGCAAAACCAGACCTTCGTCATTGATTAGCGGATTGTCGCCGATATCCAGCTTTTGCAATGCGCGCATTGTGCTCAATACCGGCAAACAATCACTGTCCAATCCGCCGCAGCCGCGCGCGGATAATCTTTTCAGGTTGCGGTTGGAAGAGAGCAGCAGGATGGTGCGGTTGTTCACCCCGGCGCAGCGATTCACGGTGATCGATTCCAGGTCGGGCAGTTTCGCAAGGGTTTCCAGCCCGGCCTGGCTGATCCCGGTGCAATGTGAAATGTCGACGTGGCGCAGGTGTTTCAGGTTAGTGAGGTGAGAGACGCCGCGATCGCTAACCTCCTGGCAATGGTCTATTTTCAGGTATGCGATCTGCGAGTATTGGGCGATCTTTTCCAGATGCTGGTCGTTGAGGGTGCACGGGCCGCTGGCGAACACTTCTTGGCCAAAATCAAGCGCGCTGACGGGCGCTTCCTGGAAATGCAGGATGAATCCAAGCAACGCGTCCAGGGTATTCATATCCACTTCCGCCATGCGGATGCCCAGCGGCGTTGATGCGGGAATATGGATCAAACCGTTCTCATCCTCCGAAAAAGGGGTCCAATTATCCGCGCTGACGAATTGGTAACCGTGCGGATTAGCAAAACGAAGGGTACCGTCCGCGCCGGCGTGCGGGGGAGACCCTGTGCCGCTTCCGGTGGGAAGGTTGTTCCCGGGGTTGACAGGGATGCCGAGCGCGGCAGCCCACGCTTTGATCGCCCATTCCGCGTAGGAATAGCTGATCCCGCTGTGTTGCCGGAAGCGCGTGATCAATGTTTCGACGAAGAATGGCCCCCCAGGCGCGTTGCGTTTCTCATCCAGCTCCTTCACCAGCCCCTGCTTGACAGCCGCAGTGAGCAGGTTGATCTCTAATTTATATTCATGCATAAAATCGCGCAGCAGCCCTTCGCACACACCGTGGTTTTCGATGATATCGTCCTTATACTTTTGCACCAGCTGTTTTAAAATGATGACAGGACGGTTTTGGGCGTTGTTCATGGATGGCCTGGTGAATGATAGCGATTATCCGCGGATCAGCCCTTCGCTTTTGCCGAAATGCACCTTGACGCCTGATACCAGTGGCACGCTCTTACCCGGTGGGACGTCTGTCATTGCGCCATCGGCCGGGTTAGTCGCCACCCACTTTTCCTGCGTCAGATTTTTCAACCCCCACAGGTCCGGGTTAGTTGGGTGGCGTGATACCTCTGCCAGTTTCTGTTCGTAGTCATATTTCCTGGAAGGATCGAGGTGATGATGATACAGGGCAGTGTCCGCATTTAACATCACAATATCTTTTTGTTCCAGCATGATGCGGAACGGCAGCACCAATTCATGCTGGCAGGAATAGCACATCCCTGGTTTGCCATTAATCGTGCGCAGTTTCTCCACATCATAGAAATTTTGAGATGAGCAATTTCGGCAATAAAAAATGGAGTCGAATAGTGTTGCCATCGCGCTGCGCCATTCAGATTCACGAACCCTTTCTTTTGGGTTATTTAGTCCGATTGTGAAAACTTTAGTAAATAAATCGCGGATTAATTGCGGATAGAGCGGCCAATAGATGAGCGCATTTGGATGCCAAGCAGGGTCGGGTCGGTTGGATGTGTCTTTTGGGTCGAAGATAAACACAGGCTCAAAACCGTATAACAGTTGCATTGCATCTCGATCCTTGATTATGATTTTGCTTTCCCTCAAACCATCGAGAGGATGACTGACTAATAATAACCAGAACATTAATATTGCGAGGGAGAAGCGGTCGGTGTCTGAATTAGGGCGCGATTCCATTCTTTCGATTTCTGGCGCCATAAAACCCGGGGTCCCCATAATACCCCCTCTGCCTTGATTATCGATATCAACATTATCATTGTCGCAGATCAATACCTCTCCAGAACCGGGATCGAAGAATATGTTGCCAAAATTAATGTCGCGGTAACAAAATCCCTTCGAGTGAAGGTTGAGATAACTATCTGATAGAAGCATACAAACTTTTACCAGCACTCGAAATGTCGGATCGATATAGCGTGCTATCAGATCAACCGGGCTTTTGAACCTATCCGGTCTGAGTGCCATGATATATCCAAATCCAGGAGTGGAATTGCTTTTGACCAGGCTCAGCGGCCATAGGAATCTTTCGTTTGGAGCGCCAATTTCGATGGCTTTTTCTAACATCTCCCATTGTGTGCGCGTCGCATATTCAGGGAAATACCACTTCAGAGCCATTTCAGAACCTCCGATATCGACGCGGTAAACCACCCCCTGTCCTCCTGAACCAATTTCGGATTTGATTCTGCCGGTTTGCCCAGTTTGGATGATTTGGATCTCGTCCCCTTTTTTAATAAGATTTATCATTTTCACTCCCGGTTTTAGGTTGTTTGTCCACCTGTTTCTGCTGTTCTGGTACTATTCTATAAGCGCATTTCATATCATTTTCTGTCAGGGCTTTTTTTTCATCATTATTATCTTGCTTATGTTGATATGCATCAGGACGAAAGAGGATGCCAAGGGTGACATCATCACCGCTGCCCTCATGTGATATCTCCTGCAACCATTGTTGTAAATGTGTCTCAACGTGAAGAATTTGCTCTTTTAGTATTCCTGTTTCAAATTCGGCATTAATACCGGAAGCAAAAGTCCTAAATTTTTTGGAATTGTCATACGAATTTCTCAATCCATCACTCGAAACCAGGATCATTTTTGGCGCAGGGTTCCATTCTGTTAAAGGTAGAAAATACAACTTCATCAATCCCTCAGCTTTGGGATCACTTAACGAGTCGGTTTCATTTAATACAATGCGTGAATCTTCGGGAATCGGTTGTAAAATTTCTCCGGTTTCCATAATACATAAGATATCCCCATCTCCAATCTGCGTAAACACAATCAAATTTCGCATGACGAACACGGCCAATAATGTAGCCCCGTAAATGGTATTGATGTGTTTTTCCAAATCACTCAATGTTGTAGGGGTGTATTGTTTATTGATATATGCGAATTCTTCCTTGGCCAAGCTGTTTTTTTCGTGGAACAGCTTCACATCATCACGCCAATTCCTTAAGAGGTGCTTGGGAAGATCAATTTCCAGGATGCGTTTGGTCTGGGAAAAATCAAATGAATCATCCCCTTCCAACCTTGTCAATACTTGACCGAAGGTTTCAACTGCACATCTTACCGCAATTTGTGCCCCCCATTGGCTGCGGAAATGTCTATTCGATCCGTGCCCATCGGCGACAGCGAGAACTATGTTTTCCCCCCCCATCCAGGGGTGATACGCGAGCGCGTCCTGGTTGGGTAGGGAATGTAGGATATGATTATCTCCGCGCTGCGAATGTCCGATCGCAAGCCATTTATTCATCGGTAATATTTTTAAAAAACAAAAAGGTCGTCTTTATTCGCAGGAATTGGCTGTTGATCGGGATATGGACCGGTTCCAGGGGTTGTTTGCGGGTCATCTTTAGGTGTGGGGTTCGTCTTCCCCATCGAACCTGTAATTCCTTGTGTGGTTCCCAATTTAATCATCAATCGAAGCTGTTCAGGATCATTTGCTTCGAGAGGTTTGAACTCAGGGTTTCCGATAAATTTTTGCAGGACCTTACGGTCAGCATCCTTACCGATCGCGATTGCGATTCGTGAAGATTTCTTACCCCATATGGTGTTCATCAAATTTTCCAAACCCTCATCGAAATTATCTGTAGGTATTCCATCAGACATTAGAATCAGTGCTGGCGGGTAGCCCTTTTCAACCATTGGAGGCACTTTCAATTGATCCGCAACCATGGATAGCGCTTTCCCCATGTCTGTTCTGCCATTCGCGCTAAGGTCTGTCCATTGGAATTCGTCAACTGGTGTCGGATTGGCAATATGCCAGGTAGCACCCTCGCCGAACTTTATTGCTCGCACAAGAAACTTTACATTCGGGTTAGCTTGAGCTAAGTCTTTCATAGCCGGGATAACTTCATTTACACCGCTATTCAATGCTTGGATCTTTTCGCCTTCCATAGAACCTGAGTAATCACAGATAAAGATGACATGCAATTCGCGTTTTGTTGGTTCAACACCTGGTCTGTTTCCCATTTTTTCCTCCTAAATTTGGTATGAATGATTGAGACTATTATATACATGAATTAATTGAAATTCAATTATTTTTTAAGGTTTAGTGGTTCTCACACAATTTCTGACATTATCCTGGAATTTTTAAGATTAAAGTTATCTTCAATACTTGATTTTTTTTTACGCTATGTATATACTGATTGTTATGGTTTAAACGGGGTTGAAAAGGACCCCACAACCAATAACAACTTTTTGGAGGGTAATATGGCATCAATTGATTTTCTTATTGTTTGTGGTGGTGCAGGTAGTGGTTTGATTGGCAATTTTTCTCAAATCGCTGGCGAGTTATATTTAGATGTTTCAAAGGATATTGAAGAGATTAGTGACAAACTTGATTCAAGTTTTTTATCTATAAAACTTGATGAGGTTTCCAACTTAAATACACCCTCTGCAATGCTTTATTATTGGCAGCAAGTAATTAATGAGAAAAATTCTTCCTATTCTCACCCTTCCATGAAAAACCAAATACATGATTTATTTGAAAATTGTACATCCACGGAAAATTTTTCGATTGGCTTATCACAGAACCCAACTTTTGGTGCTTATGTAATCCGCCACCCAGATTTATCCTATAAGCTTGAAAGGGAATTGAAGAATTTATTTACAAGCAAAAAGATACAAGGGAGAGGCGTTGATGTAGACGTGTGGATTGTCTCTTCAACTGCCGGAGGAACCGGGGAGGGAACTTATCGATTTGTGGCTGAAAAGGTTGTGAAATATTTTTCGGAAAATGAACAATCGACAAAATATACAATACATTTCTTGAGAATCGGTTCATCTTCATTTTTATCTTGTGGGCAAAATGTCAAACTTAATACAGGAATTGGTATTCTAAGAGATAATGCGTTTGCTGCCAATATGAAAGACAAATTCCCTGGAGCTAATCTATCTTTTCGATATTACTATTTAGATTTACCAGACGTAGGCAGTGGTCCAAAAGTTATTCCGATTAGGAGAAGAATTATTTCAAATACTTGTAAGACGATTATGCTCCCTGAGCTACGAGCCAGTTTTAATAAAGTTAGATCGAATGTTTCAATGGCCGTACAAACCGGATCATGGGGATCTGATTTTGATCAGGATTCAATTTATTTAGCAGTTCTAAGTAGTCTGCGTAATAAACTCTCAAAAATGATAGAAGGTGATGTATTAGAAATCCAAGATAAAGCTGGACAACCAAAATTCAACCCTGGAGTATTAGCCATCGAGAAAAGATATAAAAATTTTCCTGCCGAGCAACTGTTAGATGCGAGATGGAGGATAGAGGATTTTTCGAAAGATCCTCCAACATTCGATCATTACAAGAAGAGTATTCAGAAAACAATAAAGTCTCTAAGTCTATTCTTCAATGATTCTGAAAATTGGTATGAAGAATTGGATTCAAAGTTAGAAGTTGATTTTTTTGATTCGGAAAATAAATTAAAAACTTCAAGATTCTTTTCTTATGGCCAATTTAATGACAAGGAGGATAGATTTTCCACAATAAAACAAGCCATTATTGTGAAAGGTTGGGCCGAAAAATCCCTCGGATTTTCAGAAGGAAAAACAATTAAAAATAATGGTTTGTTGCGTGATCTAATTAATCAAATCGATAGCATTAAAGAAATTCAATCAAGCAGAAAATTTGGACCAGGCGACAAAGCTGATGAGATTGTAAAAAACCATTTACCAGAGTTGCTATCTAAATGTGTAGAAATATACATTTGGATGGATGAATATGAGAAAGCTAATCAAGTATTGAAATTCGGTATTCCGATCCTTGAATCGTTATTAAGTAAGGTAATTGCATCGCAAAAAAGTATTAGCATAGATAAATTCCCTTCAAATGATCAATATGAGGTGATTCCAGCACCTTTGACCAAAATCATGAAATCAAAACAGGGTATTTCAAAAACTTGGTTCGATTTACTCGTAGACGCATCCAATGATGAAAAACAATCAAATAATGAAACATTTAAAGAAGTAGTAATAAAAGGAGCTAGCGGTCTAACTGTCCATGGACTTCGAAAGCTCCTAAACGTTGAAGAAGATACACCAGAAGAAGTTATGAAGAGAATTCTTTGTTCAACAATGGGATATTTTATGTCAAGTAAAAATGATACAAATTCCGAAGAATCGATGACAGAATATGAAGCCCAGTTTTGGCAGGGTAGCCCAGAGCCAACGATGACAGACCCCAAATTCTCTTACAGAATATTTCCTGAACTCGAACCACAATTAGCTGAATCTTTAGGCGAAGGTAGTGAAGATGGGGAAGTATTATTCCTTCGTTCAAATTTTGATGCGGTTGGATTTGATATTTTAGCATTAAAGGCAGGCCTTATTTCTGGAACAACTATAGGAACTTGGAAGTGGTACGCTGATTCGCTCGTCTCGGAAATTAAGAAATGCTTAACCGATGAACAATGGATTCTGAAATATCAACAGGATGATTTGGGCAGATATCGATGGATGATGGCATGTAACTTTGACGAACCCATAAAGCAAGACTTTCTAAAATATCTGAATTTTTCAGAAAAGGAAATTGAGAGAATTGGTTATTATGTGAGGTTATTCTAATATGGCAGCAAAAAATAGGAAATTTTCTCGAATTTTGACAAATCGCATTTACACAAGATGGGTTTGGGCATTGATAATTGTCGTTTTAGCATTTCTTTCTTACTTTATTAATAGATACATTCAGTATAATTATCCCGAGTATGGTTGTGAACAATTAAGAAACGATTTGATAATTATTACCCCAATAATTATTTCTTTTGGTGCAATTTTCATTGCGCTTTTTCTTCCAGAAGATAAACAACCAAGTGAAGATATTGCATTAAAAATTGTTCCATTATTTACCTTTTTGTTTCTTTTGCTTGGTATTCCCCTACTAACAGATAATTTCCTTGAATTAATTGATGGATGTGGTGGTTCCGAGCTCATAAGCTGTGTAAACGCACAAAATGAATTAGATAAAGGGAATTTAAGCAAGGCTGAAGTCTTTGCTGAACAATGTTTGAATGATTCCTATTCTCCGGGAGAAATTAATAATGCTGAATTCCTTTTATCCAAAGTGTATATCAGTCAGATTATAAGTGGTGTTGATAGCAACGATTGTGAAAAAACTGAAAAATATTTGCAATTAGTGGATGAAAAAGATCTTCTGATCCCAACGCATGGGGGAAACATCTTTGTTGGTGAAGTAAATGCTTTATCAAGTCTATATGACAACATATGCAATATTGTCGTTCCAACTTATGAAATTTCTTTTGTTGGTCAGGCGATCGCGGGTGACGACGTCATCATTGATATCCGGGTTTTTGCTGACAAGGATTTTCGCGATGGGTTACGCAAACGTAACTTCAAGGTGATGAATGGTAACACAGAGATTGGCATAGCCAGCTTTGATGAGAAAAACGAAAATGAGCCGATCTGTATTATTCCGGTGGTGGATAATTCGAATAGTGTGCAGCCGTATTTGGAGGAACTGAGGGAATCAATTGTCTTTCTCAATCAGAAATCAAAACCTAATGACCGGTTGGGAATTGTCGTATTTGGCGGGGAACGCGAACATAAGCTAACCAATCCCGGATTCCCCGACCTTAATCCGATGATGGCCGATGGCAAAGGTCAAACAACAGCGATCTTCCACGCCATGGATCAAGCGTTTGAAGTGGCGGGCAGGTGTGCGGTTGATCTGCGTTATCTCGTGATAATTACAGATGGCCAGAATAAAGTCCCATACATATCTCCGGATGGTATCGAACATGACAATGATAGCGCCTCTCTATACTTTGCGGAACGGGCAAGAGCTGAGGGTGTTCGTATCTGTACGATCGGCATCCAAAGCAGCCAGCTTGAAACACGCCCATTACAATTGATGGAAACCAATTGTGGCGGATATTTCCCGGCTAGTTCGGCAGATTATATCGGTGAAAAATTTTCTGAGATCATCAATTATGAACGCCAGTTCTATCGTTTGAAACTGGATGCCGCGGATATTGTTTTTGCGGATGGTTTGAGAATCGAATTGTATGATGATCCGGATAAATTACCAGTTGGTACAACAATAGTTGACTTTTAAAGCAATGGGAGGTGAGGGATGACACAGGAGGAGCGAAGAGATTTCTTTACACCTACTATCATTTTTTTTGCACCGGAAATTCCGGCGGATAGTTTATTTTTTATACAACAGAATATCAAGCTTCGATTGGGCGCAAGATGCGAAGCACTCGTGCAATTTGAGCAATTCTCGCCGCAAATGGATAAGTCGCAAATTATGGAAACCTTGCGCAGAGTCACTTCGCAGGACTATTGGGCTGGTTTAACCCATCAGAATCTGATATCCGACAATTTTTTATTGGATGATAAGATCTCTCCTGATGTAAACTTTCTTTTTATCACCAATCATCCGGATGAAGGAATAGCAAAAACACATTCCGATTTCTTAGCAAGTTTTATGAAAGCGTACGGGAAAAAGCTGGAGGAAACAATCCATCCATTGTTCGTGCTGATTTGTGTAGGGAAGTTTCGCGCCCATGAGCAGATATGCGGGCAGTTTTGGCCGCGGATCCACTTATCTGAAACAAATCAGGTTAAGTTACGTGTACAGGATTGGAAATATTATCAAGAAACCATTGCTAATTTGATCATGGGCTTTATCGCGACCGATCTGATCACATCTTTACCACCAGATGTGAAAAAACAAAATCCGGAATGGCTGGTATTTGGCGCTTCATCCGTTATTGTTGATTTAGAAATGATGAAGCAATATATGCTGCATAGATTGAGCCGTATCTTAACCGATAAACTGATTTCCGACCCCCCTTCATCCCAGGAACAATACCATATTAAGCAAGCAATTCAAAAGCACTTAGGAGGTGAGAGTGAAAAGCTTGTGGAAATTAACCAAGGATTGCTGCGCGAAAATTTCGATACTGAGAGAAAATCCTCGGCATTTTCTCGCATCGAAATAAATAAAAAATCGCCATTAAGAACTGTTATCGATGAACCAGCTGAATCCATCGAATCACTTTCTAAGATTTACAAAATTGATAACGTTAATACAAAAAAAGTGTTGGAACAGGATGCGATCAGGCAATATGACAGACATATTCAATTCATCGGGCATATGATCGACAAGCAATACACTAAGGAAATGTTTTCTGGTGTGGTTTCCTTTGATGAGCAACAAAAATACCAGATCGGTTTACGCACTGCATTATTCGCCCTGCAACATTGGAATGATAACACTAATAAGATGCCAGGGCGGATCATCCGTGAACGCACGGTGGTCAAACCGCTTCAAATTAGCGGGGAGAAAGCGATCAAACTGATCACGTTTGCGGATATTCGCTTTCTAAAAGAACGTAAAAGTGTTTTGGACCACTTTCAGAAAAAACTTGGAAACGTAGTTGGTACATTGCTTATTATCACACCACTTGTTCCAATTCTGGCAGAATTCTTGCGCAGGCGTTATATCAGCTCTGTATTAGTTGCGTTCTTGGTTGCAATCGTTGGAGTGGGACTTGTTGGTGCTATTCCATATCTTTATTTTCGAGGTGTTCTGCATCAAAGGAAACAGGAATATTTGTTTGCAGCAGAATCGAAACTCACCGAAAGTTGCCTTCGGTTTTTAGCTTTTCATAACCGGAATATCCAGAAGATCATTCTAAAAAGAATTCAGAATATCAGAACTAACCTTGAGAATATTGTTACAGGCATTGACCGCTTACGGGCCTATATAAAAGGAGAGCTGATTCATGTAAGCAAAAACAAAGATCAGGATATCAATAAAGAAACTGTTTCGATCTATGAAATGGCTGATTATGATACATGTGACGATTGGATAGACCAAGCTGAGAAATATATTCAATCAGAACGCGCGAAGGGAAATGATTTCACGCGCGAGTTTCTAACCACGCAACTTCTTCCAAATATCTTCACAACAGGCAGCGCTCTTCCGGTTTATACGTTGGTCTTTAGCAAAGCAAACGAGCTCATTGAAAAATATTTCTATCCCGATTCACTGCATACGTATCAACTTGCGTTTAAGATGAGCGATTTATCAGAAGGAAAATTGTGGAAATGGCTCCAAATGTCAGCCATACCTCTTGGCGTGCGGGATGATGATGAAGCAGTTACTACCATTTTCTCAATTCGGGATAGTGTTGAGGATCGCGCCGCATTATCAGGCGCATATGGAGAAAGCAACTCACTGTATCCAAAAGATTCATTATTAATAGACGCCAGCCTTTCTTTTGAGATTAATTGTTTTCGATTTTTTCTACATAAATAAGGAGTAAATCAATGGTTCAGTTGGGATTTATTATTGCTTTGATCATATTTTTTGCTCCAGTTATTGGACTTTACACTCTCATAATGCGGTGGAATTTGCCATCAGTGCTCAATATTCTTGGGTTATATATCCGCGTACCCGGCTATACTTCAAATTATTTAATGATCGTGCTTGTGTTCTTTGGAATTTGGGCAGGATTAATTTTGCTTGTATATTTTCTTGAATTCAAACAGGAAATTCGACTGTTAGAAAAGATCGGTATCAAGGGTGGATTTCTTTTTTCGACGCGCGGATTGTTTTTCCTTAGAAAGTTGACAGTTTATTTTTCATCAATAGCATTAGGGATCTCAATCGGGAAAATCTTTTTAAAGTGGTTCTTCATAATTATTTTATGGGTTGTCAGAAGCTTGTCTACTCTATTTTCATGGCCATTGGGCAACATAGCAAGTAGGTTGATGATGGTTATCCAATTTTTCTCTCGGCCTATTCTCTCTGCGGATTATGAGATTATTCTAGTATTTGTTTCTGCAGGTTTCTTGATTGCTAACTTGATCACAGAAATTTGGGAAAAACCTATCTCATACGAAGCGGATGTGTACCGATTTCAGCGAAAGCGCTGGCGGGAAAATACTGAGCTGGTGGTACCTGATCATCAAAAAATTGAAATCGATTTGAATTAATAAATGAGGAGGAAAAGAAATGTCCACATATAAGACGAATATCAAGCTGGAATTCTTTAATAAAACAAGAGCATTAGGGCTTCACGCATCTCCATCGCAGGTGCCGCAAAAAAAAATGCGGTTACCAAGGATAAATATTCCGAAGATAAACCGCGCGATCACTGGTGTCACACCGGGAAATATCGCGGTGGTGATGCAGGAAGGTGGTACTGTTGATAATTTTGAATCAGAAGAAGTGTATTTTGGCGGCGATCAAATTATTAAGCAATCCATACTGGGTATAACAAGTTGGAAGATTATTGATCTATATCAAATGCCGGGAAGAATCGAAATAAACGATGAGATCCCAATGCCTTGTTTGCCGCAGGTGCAAAAGGATGATTATTTCAAGATCAGGTTCATGTACGATGTTCAATTATCAGATCCTATCAAATTACTTGGTAGAGTAAAGGGATGGGAAACAGATCCTGAAAAAGCGTTTTCTGATAAAGCAAGTGAAATTATTACTGAGGTCGAAAATGAGATTGCCCATCTAATGATGGATGGCGGATTACATATATGTACTCATCCAAAGCTGGAGGAGGTCCAGGCGGAGATCATTGAGAGCCTGTCTAATAAATTGTCATATTATGGCTTGTTTATCAATCCTCATTCAATATCAGGAGTTAGGTTGGTGCCAGATATTGTCTACGAGGTCGCCTTCGAATTTCGGCAAGTGGAAATAGATATTATTCCATCAATTCAACAACCAAATTTGCGATTAATCAACAAAATTGGATTAGACGAGAGCGACCTTGTTTCAATTGATGCGAATTATCAGAACTATGGGCGTGGCGCTGGTTTGTTCCTGAATGCAATAAAGGATTCAGACAAAGCCAGGCTTGGGAAATATATCTCTTTCCTGCAAGGGTCTAATAACCCCGCAAATCACGCTGCGGATTTCCTGCAAGAATTCTCTACGGGGAATTACTCTCAAAAAGATTTTGAATTCACAAAGTTGATCATGATGTCGGTGTTCCGGGATCCATTAGTAGGAGTTGGCGATAAATTTGACTGGGACGCGATCGATGAGCTCGATTTTGATAACCGGCGCATTGAGGAGGCGATTGCCAGCATTTCGGATTAAATGAGAATGAGGAAACTATGAACAAGAAGATATTGGGTTATATCGCGATCTTTCTGCTCGTGTTATTGGCCGCATGCAGCTCATCTGCGGTTAATGCGATTGTTTCTTCTCCCGAATCAACCGCCAAAACTTTTATGCGCGCTATGGATAAAGGCAACCCGGATAAAGCGCTGGATAAGATCTGTGAGAGCTTCGCCATGGTCAAACTGCCATCCGGCTTCTTGCGGGATGACCGTTATCAAACCGTATATGCGGATGACTTTCAGGCGACAGTGAATGTGAAGGGGGAGATTCGCGTGAAATCAGATATCGGCTCCGCAAAGAAGATGCTCGATTTTGATCTGGAGCTGGAAAATCGGGAGTTTGGGTGGTGTATCCTGCGGGATAGCATGCTCAATCTCCTGGATTCATTGTCCGATTTATCATATTGACCATAATCCCCCATTGATGGGGGATTTTTTATATCATGGAGGGATGATATGCAATTCTTAGTGGTATGTGGCGGAGCGGGTCATGGGCTGATCGGTCATGTTCCCAATATGGATGGGGAGTTGTTGATCGATGTATATAGTGAAAATCAAAGAGTTATTGACGAATTAGGAAGAATTCCTCACAATTTTCATCGCGTTGATTTGGATAGAGAAATATGCGCACAATCTGGTCATGCTCTAATTAATTTATTCCTGAATAGATTAGTAAAAACGGATAATCTATTTCCTGAACAACCCCAAAGATATCTTATTAGAGATTTGCATAAATATTATTTTGGACATAAGAATTTTTCAGATGGAGTTCATCAAAGTCCAACTTTAGGCGGTTTTTTGATCCGACATCCCCAAGTATCACGATTATTAGACGCGAGCATAGCAAGGATGGTGCAAAATGCAGAAAGGCAAGCATTAGTAGATCAAGATGTCACAGTATGGATTGTGTCTTCTACCGTGGGCGGGACCGGCGAGGGCATCAACCGCTATGTAGCCGAACGGTTCCTTGATTATTTTGCAGGAAATAATCATTACCATAATATAGGAATTGTCTTTCTTCGCATTGGACCCGCGACATATCGGTCGTGTGATACCAATGATATTGATTTGAACTCATTTTATGCCATCGCGCATGATAAAGCTTTTATAACGAAGATGCGGAATAAATATGGAATGGGTTCTTCGGTGGCCCACATTTACCTTGATCTGCCTGATGTTGGGTCTGGTCGTTTGGCAGCTCCAGCTCGGTCCAAGATGATCGCGCTTACCTGTGGGCAGATGATGCACCAGTGGAATGATTTTTATAACGTGGAACCCGGGGTGTTTAGAGCGGGTCTTTGGATGGATATCATTCCACAAGAGAGGAAATATGTTGATGCGCTCAAGGCACTGCAAAAACAACTGAGCGCGGTTGTTAATGAAGAGATTGAACAGGCGAGCAATACATTTCCTGAGCCGATGTATTGGCAAGAAGAGGGGTTATTTGAACCAGATGCGGATATTTTAAATAAGTGGCTTACAGTTTGTGAAGATTTTCTACAACCGACAACTATTCCTGATTTCTTTGAAGAATTTAAGAAAACACTTGAGAGAATTATTAAGACAGCAGAATTGATTTTTGAATTAGATTCTGCGCGGAATGATTATCAATTGCAGGTACCAAATCCGAATTATTATCTTGGCAATAACAATATTTCTTTGCGGGATTTTGAAAGAACAGAGACAAATAGGAAAACATATCGGTCACTTGAATTAGCGCTATGGCTAAAAAAGTGCGCTTCTCATCAGCTTGGCATAGATTTGGGTGGTTGTGAGATCCTTGATGGTGGATTGATTTCACGGATTATTGAAATTTCCAGAAGCATTCGGAAAATCCAAAAAAACATCCTTAAACATCCTTCATTGAAGAAGAATGAAATTTCAATGATCCTTCCATCATTTCTTTCCGCGGTATTTGAAGCATATTTATGGATTAACTGTTTATCACGATCTCAAAGGATTTTTGATGAAAATCGACGCAATATTGAGGCATTGTTGACTAAGGTCAATATTGAATTGAATGCGCTGAATGTCCCTGATGAATGGGCGAATTCATATATAACCATTAGAGACTTAGACGAACAATGCGAAGAATTTCATAACAGGACATGGCTAGATGCGTTATATGATAATGTAAAAGGAGATCTTCCAGAAATCTATTTTAAAGATATAGTCTTATCCGGTGTACAGGGGCTGACAGTATTTGGTTTACGGAAAATTTTACGCGTAGATGAAAATACACCATTTGAAGTATTACTTGATCGGTTAACCAATGGGTTCGATTTCTATCCAGAATCTGGCGATCAGCAATTCGAGTGGCAATGGTGGCAAGGAATGCCAATGCCGAATCTTCCAAATCGGTTTTCTTATCGTTTTCTTCCCAGTGTAGAGGAAAAGGTGACAGCTTTTTTGGGAAATGGCAACGAAAATGTTGGTTTTTTTTATGATAATCCAAAAACATTTGGATTAAATCTTGGTTTGCTTGAAGGTGGCCACCTTGATGGGGATGCTTCTGAAACATATCGATTTCATATCGAACCATTCATTGCTGCTGTCAAGGGCTGTCTTTCAGAATGGAAATTTTCTTTTGACAGGTTCACTGGCCGGTATCGGGTGATGACTGCGAATAACCTGGATGAACCTATCAGTCGTGATTTCTTATCATTTATTGGCCTTGAACAAGAGGAAATTGAAAAAATTGGTTATTACTCACAACTAATATAGTTATGACGAGATAATTGCAAGATCGGAGGGGTGATGTCTCAAAACAAGCGATTAAAGCAGAAATTCCGCTACTATATCGACAACATGATGTCCAAAGGCGCGCCAGCCATGATCGGGCTGCTGGCGTCCGCGTCGTTAATCATTGTCTTGCTGTCCACCATCATCCTGATGATGTTCAAAGAACGATTGATCTCGCAAGAAGACCTAGCCATCTCTGCCGCAGAAGCTTTCTGGATCAGTCTCATGCGCATCATTGATCCAGGCAATGTCAGCGCGGATAGTGGTTGGGCTTTCCGCCTGGTTATGCTGGTTTTACCCACTATGGGAGGAATACTTGTTTTTAGCACGTTGATCGGTGTCATAAGCAATGAGATGGAACACAAATTAACAGAATTACGCAAAGGCCGTTCTGTGGTTCTTGAAGATGGACACACTGTTATTCTCGGCTGGTCTCCTTTAGTTATCAGAATTCTTAAAGAACTGATCGAAGCAAACTTAAACCAGCACCGCCCGGCGATTGCCATTTTGGCTGATAAACATAAGGTTGAGATGGAAGATATGATTAATATCCAGATTCCAGATCACCATAATATGCGTATCATGTGTCGCAGCGGGTCTACTATCGATCCGCTTGATTTAGAGTTGGTCAGCCCGCATACCGCAAAGTCAATTATCATCGCGCCTACATTGTGTGATGGGCATGATAATTTCACGCTTAAAACCATTCTGGCTATCACGAATAATAAGAACCGCAAAAAAGAACCTTACCATATCATCGCCCAGATCAACGATCAAGAAAAATCTTCCACTTTAGATTTACTCACGAAAAACGACATTGTTTGCGGTTTCTTAACGGAAGACATTGTTGCGCGCCTGATTGCGCAAGCTTCTCGGCAGGTTGGTTTATCTCATGTATATACAGATCTGTTGAATTTCGAAGGCGATGAATTATATTTCATTAAAGAACAAAATCTAGTCGGGAAGACCTTTTCCGATGTAATAGCTGCTTTTCCTGCTGCTCTTGTGATAGGTTTGATTGATGAACATGGGGATGATGTGCGCATCAATCCTGATAACGATGTAGTCATTTCAGCCAGGGATCAGTTGATTGTTTTGGCGGAAGACGACATTGTGCTGGAAATAAATACCGCCAATATTTCTTCTGTTTATGAAGACGCCATTCGAAAAGTCCCATTAGTAGAAAAAATCATCATGGATAGCATAATGATATTAGGTTGGAATAAATATGCACCAGTCATTTTACGGGAGTTTAATAAATATTTAGAAAAAAATGCATCAGTGACCGTTATTGCGTGCGAGACATACCAAGATGAAGTAGGTATGTGTTGTCGGGATGTCGATCTGAACATGGTTTACGAACCTGGAGATATAACTGATAAGAATACTTTTCACCGAATAAATATGGAAAAGCTCGATCATGTGGTGATATTGGCAGACCCAACTCTGGGAATCCAAGAAGCAGATACACAATCAATTATTGCATTGCTCAATTTGCGGGAGCTTTCTGAAAAGAATGATCTTGATTACACCATTATTACCGAGATGTTGGATCCGCGTAACCGTGACCTTGCACGATGCACTCGTATTAATGATTTCATCATTAGTTCACATTTCATCGCCCTGGTGATGGCGCAACTTTCTGAAAATCATCGATTGATGCCTGTTTTTCATAAAATCCTCAGCGCCAATGGTATTGATATTTGCCAATATCCCGCTCAAAAATATCTTTATATTGATCAACCGGTGAATTTCTATACAGTTATTGAAGCGGTAAAAAGACAGGATCAGATAGCTTTAGGATATCGGATCGCTAACGAACAGCATGACCAGGAAAAGTCGTTTGGTATCCACCTTAATCCAAATAAATTGGTGCCGATTAAATTCACCAAAAATGACCAACTTATTGTCTTCTCTGGACATTAGGTCAAGTAATTAATCAATTGTTGATTTTTTAGAAACTACCAGATATCATTCTATGAGTTTAAATTGAAAATTTGCTTTCCATGGAAAAGAAAGTAATTCTTTCTAATAGCACATTAGTTGTCAACATCCCTTTTTTGGTACCACTTAGAAATGAAGTTTTTCTAGATCTCATCGCCTTGAATTGATAAGGCGGAAAGCCTTCCAACATATCATGGGGGCGAACACCAATGAAATTTTCGAACCATTCTTTGTGATGGCACGCACCGCTTGAATAGAATAGAATCAAATAATTAAGCATCAAAAAAATTTTACCAAATTAATTCAATTGTTTGATGTTGCTGCTTGATAAAATTCTTCTTATCACCAATTTACGCCGTTATCGGACTACGTTAAATAATGGTTGTTGATAGTAGAAGTAAGAAGCCGGCCAAATAAGTTCATAAACACCAATGCCTTTAATCAGAACATTTGGTTGATAACACCCATCTAAATTGATAGACATGATCGCAGATCGCACATGATCAGAGGAATGATCGTCAATTTTTATATATATGATTTTGCTGTTGTCATTAGTAAACCGAAATGATCCTACATTGTTATCCAGAAAAACAGCTTCATTCTTATCAGTATCTACAAGTATTAGATCACTTCCGTCAAAATTATTTCTTTCGACAAAGGCAAAGAATTTTCCGTTTTGGGAAAATTCAAATTCTAGATAATTTACATTGTTTGCAATTTCTATTTTATTTTCTTCCAATATATCTACCATGTAGATGGATTGTAGGTCATATTGATGGTAAATTAAATTTTTATTATCCGCTGTAAAAAAACAATACCACGCATTCTCATCGATTTTATCCTTTTCTCCAGTTGTAAGATCAAACAGATATAATAACCAGTCATCTCCCATCGCACACGCCAATTCCCCATTGCTCGATACGGCTGAATAATTGTAACTATCTGTGCCCTGATAAAGAAACGTGTTGTTTCCCGATTCAGCATCGATAGCCCAAACCTGATTGTTGGTGTGATAAACTACTTCTTCCCTGTTATTAGTACCTTTCATGGCGATCATGCCATCAAAATCAGAAAGTAAGGGTAAATAATCATGCGTTAAAATATTCAAATTACCTACTTCACAGTATTCTTTCCCATCAAGCTCGTTTCGGATCTTGCATACAAGCAAATGATCGTCATCTTTTAAGAAAGAGAGGAAAATTATCTGGGAAAAGGTTGAAATATGTTCACCATTCTTTACTTCAAAGACTCGAAAAATATTAACTCCTTCTTTATCTGTTGCATTGATCAGGATATATTCTCCATCCTTTGTAATGTAAAAGGAAGGATGGTTCATCAATGAAAGATCAATAGTTTTTCCCTGATTTTTGAGAACATCTATTACCGTGAGTTGACCATCATTTGCATTGAAGATCAGTAAAGTTCTTCCGTTTGAAATTAAGTGATCATCATCTTCAAATGGAAAAGGTCTCGAGGTTGGCAATGGTGTTTTGAAAAGTATTTTTTTATTTTCACCATTGATGGTAATTAAATTGATTCTTTGATAATCGAAAGTGTTAAGATCTTTTCGGACACTGTAAATAATGTGGTCAGATTCATTTCCTGTTGATTTGTCTATCGTAATAAATGCTGTAAGAATCACTAAGGAGATTAAGCTAATTACAAGCCATTTGTTGTTCAAGAAGTTATCACATGGATTTTTCATTATTTTACAGGCCTGTCAGATTTCAACAATATTTCTTGCGAGTTGGTTGATGAATTATTTCTAACATAATAAATATTCTGTAGATCTCGAATTAATTTCAAGTCCTCCTGAGCGATAAAAAATTGTTCCACAATGATTTCCGCATCCTCTCTGGAAATTAGATTATTTATTTTCGTATCAAAAATCAATAACAATGGAATGATTATATATCAGCTTTTTCTCACAAAAATACCCCATGTTCCCAACTATTTTTCCTCTTAGGGGATATACCTAAGCCCGAAATTGATTGTGTCTAACCAAAAAACAACCCTGATACAAGCGCGAATCGTCGAGAGATTCCAACTATATTTCAAATTACTATTGCCAGGCATTGTCAATCCTACTTATATCAAGAAAAGTGCTATACTATTACGGTACACGTGTGTACTTAAAACCATGAATGTAACCATCAAAGATATCGCAAAAGCTGCTGGAGTTTCTCACCCGACTGTTTCACGCGCCTTGAATAATCATCCGGCAATTGCAGAGGCCACCCGCGAACGGATTGTGGCATTGGCACAGCAAATGGGTTATGTGCCCAATGCGACCGCGCGCGGCTTGAAAACCAGCCGTACGCGTGCCCTGGGGGTTATCCTGCGGCACATCGATGATCCCTTCTGGAGTGAGGTGCTGGATGGCGTCGACAGCGTCCTGCATCCCGAAGGATACAGTCTGTTTATTGCCTCCACCCATAATGAGAAACAGCGTGAAAAAGAAGTGGTACAGACGATGATGCAGCGCGGTGTGGATGGGATTATCTTAATGTCGCCGGATTTTAGAGAGGAGCAATTCCATATCCTCAATTCCTACGACCTTCCAATGGTGATGGTCAATAATGAAGGTGCTGGTGAATGTCAGTATATTATTTTCAATGATGATGTACAGGGTGCCAGGCTGATCACCAAACATGTCATAGGTTTAGGGCACACACGTATCGCGTATATCGGCAAACGAGTGACCGAGTCCAATAGAAACCGTTTGGCTGGTTTTCGCGCAGAAATGAAAATTGCCGGGCTGCCGGTGAATGAGCAATACATTTATCACGTCGCAGCCGGGAACCCGGTTGGGGGTAAAGAGGGGGCAGCGTATCTGATTTCACTGGACCCGATTCCCAGCGCGATTGTGTGCTACAACGATTTCCTTGCGGTCGGGGTTTACAATTATCTGAAGGAAAATGGATTGCGTATTCCGCAGGATGTTTCCGTCACCGGCTTTGACAACATCTCCATCGCGGCATACCTCTCACCGCCATTAACCACCATTCATCAATACAAGTTCGAATTGGGTGAAGGAGCGGCGCGCATGATGTTGGAAGTGCTTTCGAACCGGCAGCAGAAAGAGCGCGAACCATCACCCTCCAGGAAGGTCAGCCTGAAAGGGGTTTTGCAAATTCGGGCTTCCACCACTTCTTTCGCTTCGCAAGCATAATTTCTGATTTAAGGACCAAAACACTTTTTAAGGCAGAATGGTTGACTTTTCAAAAAAATCGGATATAATGTTCACGTGTGCATAAATTTCAGTGCAGATGGCGTGATTTCAGATCAGGATCAGCTTTTTCGATCCTTGCGTTTCCTGCGCGGAGCGGAAAAATGGGTTTTGCCACACGATCATGGTCATCGGGCGGTGATGTGGGAGACACAACATTTCAAAGGCAAATCATTCCCCATGACTCTGATAGTTTTTTTCAGAAGAATCATCACCGGGGAAGTCCCGGCCAAAGTCCTGTCGCTATAAAAAACACAACTGCGGAGTAAAAAACATGGCGTATCAAGAACAGTTAGTCGAAGGATATATTTCAGAACTAATCGCGCGCGCCAGAAAAGCGCAGAAATCAGCAGAGCTTTTAACCCAACCTCAAGTGGATGAACTTGCGGCCGCGATAGCCTGGGAATTTGTCAGCGACGACAAACTGGTAGCAGAGTTGGCGGAATTTTCATTCAATGAGTGCCGTATGGGTGATATTCCATCAAAAATACTCAAGGTAAAAAGCAAGTGCCGTGGTGTCTATTACGATGTCAAGCACGAGAAAACGGTGGGCATTGTTGAAGAGATCCCTGAAAAAGGTCTTGTCCGCATCGCAAAACCAGTCGGCGTAATTGGGTCGCTCGTCCCGGGCACGCAGGGCGAAATGCATCCGATCTTGCAAGCGATCAACGTCGTCAAAGCGCGTGACGCGATCATTTTTTCTCCGCATCCAAGAGCGAAAAAGACCACTGTAAAAATTTGTGACATCTTACGCGGCATCATGAAACACTACAATGCGCCGGAAGACCTGTTTATCTGTATTGAAGATCCTTCACTCGAAAAGACAAAAGAACTGATGAAGCAGTGTGACCTGGTGATGGCGACTGGCGGCCACCCAATGGTCCTGGCAGCCTATAGTTCCGGCACACCATCGTATGGTGTCGGCGCGGGCAATGCCATCATTATGATCGACAAAACCGCTGACCTTGCGGAAGCGGCAAACAAGATCAGGTTGAGCAAGACTTTTGATCTGGCTGCAGGTTGTTCGTGTGATAACAGTCTGGTGATCCATGCGTCTGTTTATGAGGATATGCTGGCGGAGTTGAAAAAGGTCGGCGCTTATCTGGCAACGGCGGAGGAGAAAGCCAGGCTCCGGAAGGCAATTTGGCCCAACTGGCCAGAAGATGTGATCTTGAACCGTGATATTGTCGCCTCTCCTGTCGAAAATATCGCCAGGATTGCGGGAATCTCAATCCCGCAGGGAACCAGCATGATTTTAGTAGAGGAAGACCAGACCGGCGCAGCCACGCCTTTCGCGGGTGAAAAAATGTGTCTTGTCACCGCGATATATAAATACGATGATACTGCTGACGCCATCAGGATTATTAACGCAAATCAGGCATATTCAGGTGCTGGCCATTCCTGCGGAATTTTTTCAAAAGATGATTCCGTGATCGAGGATCTGGCTCTTCAGACTTACACCACACGGGTCGTCGTCAACCAGCCTCAATCGTACACAAATACGGGTAATTGGATAAGCGGAATGCCGTTCACAAGCTCACTGGGTTGTGGAACGTGGGGCGGCAATATTGCATCCGAGAATATCATATTGAAGCACTACCTGAACAATACCTGGGTGATTCGCGAGATTCCCAATCGGGAACCAACGGATACAGAGTTATTCGCTGGATTCACGCCAAAACAATAAATCCCTCTGCTAAATAAAACCGCCATGAATGATAGGATTTGCACATCCCTCAAAAACCGAATGACTTCAGCAGCTAAAGCTTCTGAATTAATTTCGGATGGCGTGACGGTTGCGATGAGTGGCTATGCAATGGCAGGATATCCCAAAGCTATCCCTGAAGAACTGGTGAGACGCAAGAATAATGGAGACGCGCTCACGATCAACCTGATTACCAGCGCCAACGTTCCCTGGCTTGACGGGTTATTAGGAACCGCACAGATCATAAAAGGAAGAGTCCCGATGTGTGCGAGCAAAGAGCTTTCTTCCCAGGTCAATGCACAACAAGTGCGCTATGTTGAGCAGCAGATGTGCAAAATGCCGCGTCTGTTACGGAGTGATAGTTTTGGCGAGATTGACGTTCTTGTCGTAGAAGCGCTTGCGGTTACCGAAGAAGGACTGATTCCGACCACATCTGTGGGTTTGATAAGTTACCTGATGGAAGCAGCAAACGAGATCATTGTTGAAATTAATAAGGCGCAACCCGAAATTCTGTTTGGCATTCACGACATTTACCTGACCAACCCGCCGCCGGCCACAGCGCCAATACCACTGACAGGTTGCAAGGATCGCATCGGTTCAACTTTTCTTCCTTTTGATAAGGCTAAAATAAAATATATCGTCGAAACCGATCTACCCGAGGTCGATCCTCAGATATCCACCTATTCACCTGAATCCATAAAAACAGCGGAAAATTTGTTTAGCTTTTTGAAAACAGAATTTCCGAAAAACGGCGATAAGTTTTTCCCGCCCATACAGTTAGGCTTTGGCAATATCGCTGATACGGTGGCTGATCTGCTGCAAACATCTGATTTCAACGATCTCCAGTTCTTTTGCGGAGGCATTTCCGAAAACATTCTGAAATTGCTCCAAAGCGGGAAAGCATCTGCGATATCGACCGGTGGCATATCAATGAACCAAAACGTGGGAAGGATGCTTGAACAGATTGCAGATGTTCATCAAAAACTTGTGCTCCGGAATGGTGACATGATCAATAATGCGGAAATAATTGGTCGGCTGGGCGTTTTAGCGCTAAACACCGGGATTGAAATCGATATCTACGGCAACGTCAATTCAAGCCATATTGGCGGGAATAGAGTTGTAAATGGCATTGGCGGCGGTGCGAATTTTGCCCAGAATGCGGGCTTGTCTGTAGTGCTAATTCCATCTACCAGCAAAGGCGGCGCCATTTCAAATATAGTGCCGATGGTTTCGCATCAGGATATCTGTGAACATGACATCGATATTGTCATTACTGAAAACGGATATGCGGATATCCGCGGATTGGACGAGCTTCAGCGAGCGGAAGAAATTATTTCACATTGCGCTGCACAAGAATATCAACAGCAGCTATTTGATTATTTCCAAGCATCAAAAAAGTTGGGCGGGCACCATCCGCAAAATCCGCAAGTTGCTTTCGGCTGGTATTCAAGATTGAAACAAACGGGGGCGATGCGTGAACAATAATAAAAGAGTTGATATTTGTGAAGTTGGGCCACGTGATGGCTTTCAAAGCGTGAGCGAATATATTCCCATGCAAACCAAGCTGGCTATCATTGAAAAAATCATACAAGCAGGCGTAAGCAGTATTCAAGTAACATCATTCGTTAGCCCGAAAGCGATTCCGCAGATGCGCGATGCGGTGGAGCTGGCGAAGGTCTGCGTTGACAAATACCCGCAGGCCGATTTTTCTGCGCTTGTGCCCAACTTATTCGGAGCAAAAACCGCTGCGGAAACTGGAATATTGAATATTTCTTATGTGGTTTCATTGAGCGAAAGCCATAACCGCGCTAATATCAGAAGGTCGCATGCAGAGTCGATTGAGGAACTTCGAAGGATCATGGGTGAGCTGCCGCATATGGATATTACCCTGGATCTGGCAACAGCATTCGGTTGCCCATTCGAGGGAAAAAAGTCACCTGAAGAGGTAGTTGCTTTTCTATTCCAATTTGTGGATTTGGGAATTAAAACTGTGAATTTGTGTGACACGATCGGTGTTGCGAATCCTGCCCAGGTACGGGAAACCATTGCGGCAATCAACGAAACATATCCAGATCTTATCCTTCAAATTCATATACACGATACGCGCAACATGGGCATGGTTAATACGCTTGCGGCGATCGAAGCTGGAGTTAGAACAGCGCAAACAACCCTGGGCGGCTTGGGCGGGTGTCCCTTTGCGCCTGGTGCATCGGGAAATCTGGCGACAGAGGACCTTGTCCACATGCTGTGCGAAATGAAATATCAAACAGGAATTGATGAAAGGATAATTATCGAAGCGGCAAAGTATCAAAGCACCCTTGTTGATGGTATTTATAGCGGCCATCTTTATCAAATTGAGACTGTGAATGTCAATCAGAAAAGCGGCTGACTTTGATTAGAGACTTCTAAGCCAAATACGGATTATTTATGGAACTGAATAAACAGATTGCTGAGATTAGAGACAAAACAGAACGCATGCGGCGGGATTGCATCGAGATGGGGTACGCTGCCGCTAAAGAGGGAGCCCATTTTGGGCCTGCTTTATCCTGTGTGGAAATTGTCGCGTCATTATTCTTTGGTGTCATGCATCATGATCCAAAAAATCCGGAAATGCCTGATCGGGACCGATTCGTCATGAGCAAAGGGCATGCGTGCCTGGCATATTATGCGGCGCTTATTGAAGCGGGCTATATCCCGCGAGAAATGATCCCGCAATTTAAAGGTAACAACAGCATTCTGTGCGGTCACCCGAGTATGAATATGCCCTATGGCATTGAAGTTTCAACTGGTAGCCTGGGAAGTGGTTTTGCGATAGCATGCGGAATGGCAAAGGCAGCAATGTATAAGGGTGAATCGCACAAGGTTTTTTGTGTCGTTGGTGATGGTGAATGTAACGAGGGCATAATCTGGGAAGCAGCATTAAACGCTGCCAAATATGAATTGGATAACTTGATCACGATCGTTGATATTAATGGTTTCCAGCTTTCAGGGACGACATTAAAGATCATGCCGATCAACCTGGATGCACTTTGGAACGCTGCTGATTGGGATGTGTCTTATATTGAAAATGGAAACGATGTCGAGCAAGTGCTGAAAACGCTCATGGAAATAAATAACTCTGAGCGAGGAAAACCGCATGCGTTGCTGGTGAAAACCACCAAGGGAAAAGGTATTTCCTTCATGGAAAATAACCTTGCGTTTCATGCTGCTCCCATCAACCAGGAACAGTATGAACAAGCGATTCAGGACTTGGACAAGGCAGAAGCAATAAGAAAGGCACAATGAGCAGCATATCTGTCGAATTATTAAAAGAATGGTCAAAGCTTGGACACCGTAGCGCTTTAGGCGAGTCATTAATCCTTTTAGCAAAGGAGAGAAATGACGTTGTTGTTGTCAGTCCTGACCTTACGACAACCGCTCGTTTGGTCAATTTCGAAAATGAATTTTCGGATCGTTTGTTCAACGTCGGTATCGCCGAGCAGAATATGATCGGATTTACTGCCGGTCTTGCAAAAGAAGGTTTGATGCCGTTTGCTGTTTCCATCGCTGCGTTTGCTCCCATGCGCTGCGCTGAACAAATTCAGAATATGCTCGGCTACATGAATCTTAATGCGAGGGTTGTCGGGATTGAGGCTGGCTGCAGGTTTGGGCCACTGGGGAACACGCATTTTGCTATGGATGACATGGCGCTCATGCGCGCAATCCCAAATTTTACTGTTATCTGTCCCTCAGACCCGCATCAGATCTATAAAACCGTATTTGCTGTTGCAGATCACGAAGGTCCTGTGCATATTCGTTTGACCGGAGCGCCAGGGTTTCCACTGATTTATCCAGAAGATTTTGATTTTGAAATCGGCAAAGCTATTGAGTACCGTCCAGGAATTGATATTGCGATCATCGCTACAGGATCTGTTTTGTGGGAAGGTATTCACGCCGCAGAAATTCTTGAGAAGAACGGCATATCTGCGCGTGTTATTGATATGCATACTGTTAAACCTATTGATGTCAAAATGCTGGATAGTGTTTTCGCCCAAAACAAACTCATTGTTACGGTTGAGGAACACACCATCATCGGGGGGCTTGGCTCTGCGGTGGCAGAATATAAGGCTGGTTTTAATAATGCACCAAATCAAATTATGTGTGGTTTGGGAGATCGGTTCAGAAAAATTGGAAACTATGATTTTCACATGAAAGACAATGGGCTGGTTGCTGAGGATATCGCTGAAAAAGCGCGAAACGCCTTCACTGAACTTTAATAATTTTTATAAGGATAAATTTGAGAGTTCCTTTAGGAATAGAAATCAGATGGAATAAGTGATCAATATAATGAAAAAAACTTCAGGAAATCGTCTATTACCCAATCGGCAATATCTATATTGCCTGCATTGCTCAATAAGCGTTACTATGATACGAAAGGAGGTATTTTATTGATTAGATGATAGTTCGCAACTGTTTTAAGTAGTTCAACCATATAAAATGGGAAATAAATCCCAAAATTAGACAAGGAGAAAGAAATGAAAAAAACGATTACGTTGTTAATGGCGATGTTTTTAATCACCGCCATGCTGATCGGTTGCGCGCCCGCTGCTGCACCTGCGGAAGCACCAGCTGAGGAAGCAGCACCTGCTGAAGAAGCAGCACCTGTCGAAGATGAAAAGTTTGTGGTCGGATTCGTCAGTGCCAATTTCAATGATACCGGGCAAGTCTTCATCAAAGACGGCGCCAAAGCAAAAGCGGAAGAACTTGGCATTGAATTCCGAGAAGCTGATGCACAGGAAGACGTTATCAAACAACAGGATCTTGTGCAAGCGTTCATCACCGAAAAAGTTGACGTTTTAATCGTAGTTCCTGTCAGCACAGACGCGATGGATCCGATCATTGCCGCAGGTAATGAAGCTGGAATTCCTGTCGTGTTCGTCAATAGAAACCCATTCGGTGAGGATGCACCGGCAGAAGGAACCTACTATGTTGGCTCAGAAGAACTTGTTGCTGGGCAAAAACAGGCAGAGTACCTCGGTGAACTCATGGGTGATGAGGGTGGTAAAGTATTCATTCTTCAAGGCAAACTGGATAATGAAGCAGCGATCAAGCGAACCGAAGGGTTCGTAACCACCGTTCAAGCGAATTTCCCCAATATCGAGATTGTTGACACGCAGGTCGGTAACTGGCAGCGTGACCAGGGTGTTTCCATCACAGAAAACTGGCTGACAGCATATGGCGATGAAATCAAAGCCATTGTTGGCAATAACGACGAAATGGCCCTGGGTGCAGTTGAAGTGCTTCAGAGAGAAGGCAGAACCGATGTTATCGTTCTTGGTGTCGACTTCACTCCGGATGCCAAGGCAGCAATCCTCGAAGGAAAGATGGTCGGTTCAGTGAAACAAGACCTGGCTGGTCAAGGCGCTGGCGGTGTGCAGGTTGCTTATGATCTATTAACCGGCACCGTTGGAGAAAATCCTGTATGGATTCCTTTCGTGCTGATCACCGCTGAAGACGCAGCAAACAATTAATTTTTTTCTCAGACCCTTAGGTTTACGGTCTGACGAATATATGTAAAGTTTTCAAAGGCAGCCATGTAAACGAAAATTACATGGCTGCCACAACAAGTTGATTTGCTTAGCAAGTCCAACGACTTTGGAAGAGGTGAAATTAAATGACAGAAACAGAATATATCCTCGAAGCAACAAACATAGTCAAAACATTCCCTGGCGTTCAAGCCCTCAAGGGTGTCCACTTAAATGTCAAAAAAGGGGAGGTCCTTGGCCTTGTTGGTGAAAATGGTGCTGGTAAGTCAACGCTGATGAAGTGTATTCTTGGGTTCCATCAACCGACGTCGGGAGAAATAATTTTTGATGGTGTTCAACAAGGTAGATACTCCACCATTGACGCTTTGAATATGGGAATATCTATGATTCAGCAAGAGTTAAGTCCAATTGAACATCGGCCCATTATGGAAAATATTTGGGTTGGACGCGAACCAAGGAATAAGGTTGGCCTGATCGACCATAAGAAGATGTATCAAATGACAAAGGAGCTTTTATCCAGTATCGGTATGGACGAAGATCCTAAGATGCTGGTAAAAGATTTGACGGTTGCCAAACAGCAAATGGTTGAGATCGCAAAAGCAATATCCTATCAAGCGAAATTGATTATCATGGACGAACCCACTTCGGCTATAAGTGGCAATGAGATTGCCGAGTTATTCTCAATTATGAGGAGAATAAAGAAGGAAGGCAGATCGGTAATCTATATTTCTCATAAGCTCGATGAAATTTTTACCATTACTGATCGCATCGTTGTTCTCCGGGATGGTGAATATATTGCTTCCGAAGATACAGATAAGATCAAAATCAATAAGGTGATCGAGTTGATGGTTGGCCGTGAAGTGAGTGAGTTATTCCCAAAAATAAAATGTGAGATCGGCGATGTAAAGATGAAGGTCGAAGGGCTCAGCAGTGGTAGAAAATTTCAGGATATCTCATTTGATGTCCGAAAAGGAGAAATTCTAGGCATAGCGGGCCTGATTGGCGCAGGCAGGACAGAGCTCATAGAAACAATCTTTGGTATCAGAAAAAAGACAACTGGAAAAGTTTTTATTGATGGAAATGAAGTGCAGATTAAATCACCAGTCGACGCGATTAAAAATGGCATGGCGTTTTTAACAGAAGATAGAAGGTTAAATGGGATTTTCCCGGTGTTGTCTGTCAAGGTGAATCTAATAGTTGCTGATCTTCATCATCTGATAAACAAAACGGGATTATTAAATAATAAATTGGTTCTGAAAAAGTGTTTGGAGTATATAAAAGCCATTCAGATCAAGACCCCAAGCCACGAACAAATTGTGATGAATCTCTCTGGAGGGAATCAGCAAAAGGTGTTGGTTGGGAGATGGCTCATGACCGAGCCGGAGATATTATTCTTGGATGAGCCAACTAGAGGTATCGACGTTGGCACAAAAGCTGAGATTCACAGACTCATAACGGAACTTGCCGGAACGGGGAAAAGTATTGTGATGGTTTCCTCAGAACTACCTGAAATTCTTGGTATGAGTGATAGGGTTGTTGTGTTAAATGAAGGCAGATTAACTGGAGTCTTGGACAATACCAATAATCTGACGCAGGAAACCGTAATGAAATATGCAACAACAAGATTGAACTAAGGAGAGAAAAATGGCTTCAAATAATTCGGAAAAATCGAAAATATTCTCACAAATATTATCAAAATATGGAATCGCATTCATTTTTGTTGGAATGGTTATCTTGATGACCATTCTAAAACCCGAATCATTTCCATCGGGAAAAAACATTCTGAATATCCTCAATCAAAGCGCGATTGTTGGGATCATGGCGCTTGGTATGACACTCGTCATTATATCGAAAGGCATCGATCTTTCTGTCGGCTCTGTTCTGGCTCTGGCTGGTGTTGTTGCGGCCAGTCTTTCCCAGACAGAAGCAGCGAGTATCAAGGTTTTTGAAAACCTGGGACCGCAGCCGATAGCTATCGCGATTTTTGCGGCATTAGCTGTTGGTGCGCTGTGTGGTCTGATAAGCGGCGCCTTGATTGCTTATACAGGTATCCCCGCATTTATATCCACGCTGGGTATGATGACTATAGCAAGAGGTGCTGTGTTTCTATATACCAAAGGTCAACCTGTGAGTAAGTTGTCAGAAGGTATGTTGTTCTTTGGTTCGAATGTGTTCGGGGTTATACCTGTCCCTGTTATTGTTTATGCGATCATGATCGTTATTACTGCTGTTTTATTGGGGTACACAAGGTTTGGCAAAAGTGTTTATGCGATCGGCGGTAATATTCTGGCTGCCGAGGTATCCGGGATCAAAGTTAAAAGAAATATCTTACTCATCTATATCTACGGCGGGATAACTGCTGCCATCGCATCCATTCTATTCACGGGTCGTGTAGCGAGTGTTCACCCCGGTGCTGCCTCAGGGTACGAACTTACCGTAATTGCAGCTACCACAATTGGCGGAACAAGCCATTCAGGTGGAATTGGAACTATATGGGGAGCGGTTGTAGGGACGCTTATTCTTAGCGTGCTCACTAACGGGTTCACACTATTGGGTATTGATCCTTATTGGCAGCAAATCGTTCAAGGCATGATCATAGTAGGTGCGGTTGTACTTGATATGAGAAAGAACGCCAAAAAGGCTTAATGATTCGACGAATAAGGAGACAAATCAAATGAGAAAAGTTGGTATTGTGGGCTTTGGAAGAATCGGAAGAATTCATTTCAATCAGGTTAATAGATTGAAAGATGCGCAAGTGATAGCTGTCGCAGATTCTTATGCCGATCAGATGAAAGATGTATTTCAGGAATACGGCGTTGAAAATTACACGAGTGATTTCAATGCAATCATCAATAACCCGGAAATCGACACCGTTTTTGTGTGCTCCCCAACTGATACACACGCACAGGTAGCCATTGCTGCGGCAAAGGCTGGTAAAGATATCTTCTGTGAAAAACCAATCGATTTTGATATCAAACGTGTTGAGGAAGTTTTGGCAGAAGTCAAAAAAGCTGGTGTATCTTTTCAGGTGGGATTTAATAGAAGGTTTGACCCTAACTTTGCTAAGGCAAAAAGAGCCATTATTGATGGTGATATTGGTAAGGTTCATATTATTAAAATCACTTCAAGAGACCCTCAAGCGCCACCGCTTAGCTATGTGAAATCTTCTGGCGGGATTTTTGTCGATATGACCATTCACGACTTTGATATGGCAAGATTTTTGGCTGGAAGCGAACCGGTGCAGGTTTTTGCTGTTGGTGATGCGCTCATTAACAAGGATATTGTGCAATATGACGATATAGATACTGCCATCATCACGATCACTTTTGAAAATGGCGCGATGGCTGTTATTGATAATTCAAGGCAGGCCGCTTATGGGTATGACCAGCGTATAGAGGTTTTTGGCAGCAAGGGAATGGTTAAGTGTGAGAACAACACCCCGACACAAACAGCTTTGTTCACCAAAGATGCCGTCATGAGTGATAAGCCATTGTATTTCTTTTTAGAAAGATACCAGGAATCTTTCAATGAAGAGCTTGTCCAATTCTTCAAAGCGATGGAAACAGGTCAGGAAACACCTGTTGTAGGAAAAGATGGGCTTGTTCCAATATTAATGGGAATTGCTGCTAAAAAATCATTGAAAGAAAACCGGCCAGTCCTCATTTCGGAAATTAGTTAACTAGTAACTTTTCCATACTGGCATTCTATTGAGTAATAGGAGGTCCTACATTTGTTTTGTAAATTGAGCAGTTGCCCGGGTTCGTGGGGTATTGAAGATGCGAAAAATCCTGCTAATACGCCATGGGGTTTGGTTCTGGATGAGATCAGCAATATTGGATTCGATGCCTTAGAATTAGGCCCTTATGGCTACCTTCCGACTGAACCCGGTCTTTTGACTGATGAATTATCAAAACGTAACCTGCAGATCGTTGCGGGAACATTATATGATGATTTGGTTTCAGAAGAGTCATTCGACCATATCGTTCAGAAGACGCATGCTATTTGCGGGATTCTATCTTCAATTCCAATTGCTGCACCTTTGGAAAAACAAAAGCAGCCATCTCCTTATTATGTGATCATTGATGCAGTCAAACCGGAGAGAGACAAACAAGCCCGGTCCGCGAAAGCACCAATGCTTTCAACGACCCTGTGGCATCAAATGATCGCTCATATCAAAGAGATTGCAAAAATTTCGTTGGATGGATACGGTGTTCGTTCAGTGATCCATCATCATGCTGGTGGTTATATTGATTATATGGATGAAATCGACAGCATCCTAAGTGATATATCTGAAGATTACGCTGGCTTATGTTTTGATACTGGCCATGCATACTATGCGGGAATAGATCCAGCGCAAGGCATCAAAAAATATGCTTCCCGAATTGAGTATGTGCATTTTAAAGATATCGATCAAACAGTTTTTGATGCAGTTATCGATCAACCCATTGGTTTCTATGAAGCTTGTTTTAGAAAGCTCATGTGCCCCATTGGTGAAGGTACTTTAGATTACACCTCCATCAAAGATGCATTGAATAGCATTGATTACCATGGCTGGATAACCTTAGAGCAAGACAGGCATCCAAACGATACAACTGATGTGCGTCAGTGCATCAACAAAAGCGTGGAACATTTGAAAACACTAGGATATTAGTTCAATCAAATCTGCATTAATAAGGAGAGCTGGGTATGTTTAACGAAGAACAAAGGTTTCAGCAACCGATCCGATGGGCAATGATTGGGGGTGGGCGCGGAAGTCAAATCGGTTCTATTCATCGGGCATCCGCTCTAAGGGATGGGCTGTTTCAGTTAGTTGCAGGCGCTTTCGATATGAACCCACACCACGGAAAAGAATTTGGTAAGAACCTGGGCCTTGACCCCGATCGGTGCTATGCGGATTATAAGGAATTGCTAGAAGAAGAATCAAAACGTGATGATGGAATCCAGGCAGTTTCAATTGCCACACCAAATAAATTTCACTATGAAATGGCAAAAGCGGCTTTGTTGGCAGGTTTACATATTATCTGTGAAAAACCGCTTTGCTTTAGATCAAGCGAAGCGGAAGAGCTAAAGACCATTGCCGAACAAAAGAACCTAGTTATTTGTGTGACCTACGGCTATACCGGGTATCCAATGGTGCATCAAGCACGAAATATGATAGAAAATGGGGAGTTAGGTGAAATTAGAATTATTAACACGCAATTTGCGCATGGTTTCCACTCTGATGAAGTAGAAAAGGATGATCCTGGCACAAAATGGCGTGTCACTCCGGAGGTATCCGGTTCTACCTATGTCTTGGGGGATATTGGAACACATGCATTGTACTTGGCTGAAACGATGATTCCTAATTTAGAGATAAAAAACCTTCTCTGCTCGCGCCAGAGTTTTGTGGCAAGTAGAGCACCCCTTGAAGATAACGCCACGGTCTTAATGAACTTTACCAACAACGCTGTCGGAACATTGTGGTGCAGCGCGGTTAATGCTGGCTCTATTCACCAACAGAAAATTCGCATCATCGGCTCAAAAGCAAGCATTGAGTGGTGGGATGAGCATCCAAATCAGCTTAAATACGAAATTCAAGGAGAACCGGCTCAATTACTCGATCGCGGTATGGGTTATCTCTATAATGAGGATCCAGCGGTAGCTTCAAATCGGATTGGCGCAGGGCATGCTGAGGGGCTATTTGAATCATGGGCAAATCTATACCATCGTTTTGGACTTGCAATGCACGCCAAAATTGTTGGCGATGATTCTTTAGCCGAAAACCTTTGGTATCCTGGCATCGATGCCGGAATCAATGGCGTTAGATTTTTAGAGAAATGCGTTGAGTCTGCTGACAGTGGAAGTATTTGGGTCGATTACTGTTAAAAAATAAAACAAAATCGTTAATTTTCAGCTATCGAAAAATCATATTCCTGAAAGGAATGTCTGAAGAAAGAGGAAAACATGAAAGTAAAAAAGCTAACAGTGACCCAGGCAATCATTGAATTCTTGAATAATCAATATGTCGAAGTGGACGGCGTCGAAAAAAAGTTTGTTAAAGGAGTCATGGGTATCTTTGGGCATGGCAATGTGGTTGGGTTAGGACAGGCATTAGAACAATACAAGAATGAAATGATTTTTTATCAAGGCAAAAATGAACAGGAAATTGCTCATACCGCAATTGCATTTGCAAAGCAAAAAGACAGGCAGGAAATTTTTGCCTGCACAGCGTCCATTGGACCTGGATCCCTTAATATGATCACGGCGGCAGGTACAGCGACGGTGAATCGCATACCGGTCCTGTTTCTGCCCTCAGATTCCTATGCGGATAGACAACCAGATCCGGTGTTGCAGCAGGTTGAATACCCCCTGGATTATAACGTTACGGCAAATGACGCTTTCAAACCATTAAGCAAGTATTGGGATCGGGTTTCCAGACCTGAGCAGCTAATGACAGCGATGATTAATGCGTTTCGTGTGTTGACAAATCCTGCGGAAACGGGCGCTGTCACCATTTGCCTTCCGCAAGACGTCCAAGGCGAGGCGTATGATTATCCAGAAGAATTCATGGAGAAGCGGGTATGGCATATTGACAGACGCCCGATTTCGGATCAGGCGGCCCAAAGAGCAGTTGACATCATCAAACATAAAAAGAAACCAATGCTTATTTGTGGTGGTGGTGTAAGGTATAGCAATGCGGAAAAAGAGCTTGTTGCGTTTGCTGAAAAGTTCAATATCCCGTTCGCTGAAACACAAGCTGGAAAAGGGATTATTCCGTTTGACCACCATTTGAATCTGGGCGCGGGGGGTGTTTGCGGAACCTATTCAGCAAACATCATCGCAAAAGATTGTGATTTGATTATCGCTGTCGGAACCAGATTAAATGACTTTGTCACTTCCTCAAAAACAGCATTTAAGCACCATGATGTGGATATTTTATCGATCAATGTTGCGCCGATGGATGCGTATAAGATGAATGGTATCGCCATGGTGGCAGATGCAAAACTGGCACTTAGAAAACTAACTGAAGATTTAACCAATGCACAATATGTTTCTGGTTATGGTGATGAGATCCGGAAAGCAAAAGATGAATGGACAGAAGTGATGAAGGAACTCGGGAAAATTGAAATCGAGGAGGGTTTATCACAGACCAGAGTCTTAATCGAATTGAATAAACTTTTGAAAGATGACGATATTATCGTTTCTGCATCAGGTAGCTTGCCTTCTGATTTAGAAAGAGTTTGGCAGACGAAAGACCGGGGAACATATCATTTGGAATATGGATTCTCTTGTATGGGTTATGAGGTGCCTGGAGCTCTGGGAGTCAAAATTGCGGAACCGGAAAAAGAGGTATATGCATTCGTTGGTGATGGTGGATTCCTGATGTCTCATGCTGAACTTTATACAAGCATACAGGAGGGTAGAAAGATCAATGTTTTACTTTTTGATAACCATGGGCATCAATGTATTCATAATTTACAAAGATCCCAGGGCATAGACACTTTCGGGACTGTGTTCAGACATCGTGAAGCCAAAACTGGTGGACTAACAGGGCAATACGCCCCAGTGGATTATTCAAGTATCGCAAAAGGTTATGGTGCCAAGGTTTATAAAGTTGAAAACTTGGCTGACTTGAAGATAGCGATTGACCAATCGAAAAAAGATGAAGTGTCCACATTGATTGAAATTAAAGTATTGCCGGGGACAATGACAGATGGTTATGAAAGTTTTTGGCGGGTGGGAACAGCGCAAGTTGCAAAGGACGAACGAGTTTCAAATGCGGCTAAATCACTGAATGAAGTTGTTAGTCAAGCAAAACCATACTAGATAAGAATAAAGGAGAATAATACATCATGTTAGATAGTAAAAAAGTTAAACTGGGGTGCGCACCGATTAATTGGACAAACGATGATTTGCCTTCACTGGGAGGAGAGCTGACATTCCAGCAATGTATAAGTGAAATGGCACTGGCAGGATATAAAGGCAGTGAAATTGGAACGAAGTATCCAAAGGATAAAGAAGTATTAAAAAAAGCATTGGATTTACGCGGTTTGCAGATCTGTAATGGTTGGTTCAGCAGCTTTTTTACCAGCGAGAAGCCGATCGACTATACCCTGGATCTATTCAAACAACATGCTGATTTTACTTACTATTTAGGCGCAAGGGTCGTCGGCATTGGGGAATGCGGGGTTACCATTCATGGAAATGAAAGTATCCCGCTGAGTCAAGCGCCTATCCTTTCAGATCAGCAGTTTGAAAAGTTGGCAAAAGGCCTGAATGAGATTGGAAAGATCGCAAAACAAAAGGGGATGAAAGCGGCTTTTCACTATCATATTGGTACAGGCGTGCAATCCACGGAAGAAACTGAAAGATTATTAGCAATGACCGATCCGGATTTGGTGGGGATTGTGTTCGATACGGGCCACTCGACACTGGCTGGCGGTGATCCTGTCAAATTGCTTGAAAAATATTTGGATAGAGTCTTTCATATTCATTTCAAAGACTTGCGAAGTGCTGTTTACAATCAGCTTAAAGACCAGGACTGGAGCTTTTTGAAGGGTGTAAAAGAAGGGCTTTTCACAGTGCCAGGAGATGGAGATATGGTCGACTGGGATGGCATTTTCAATATCTTAAATAAGAGCAACTATGAAGGGTGGATCGTTGTGGAAGCAGAACAGGATCCCGCGAAAGCGGATCCATTGGAATATGCCATCAAGGCGAGAAAGTTTATTGCTGAAAAAACAGGGCTTTAAAGAATGGATAAGAAAGAATGATCATAAAAAACAAGAATGGTTTTAAGCAGGGGTATAACAGCATCACGGAAATGGACGGAAAAGATCAGGATATCATGATGGATTTTGGTATCTTGAAACTATCCAGTGGTACTGAATATTCTGACAACTCAGAAAAAGAAAAAGCAATATTGCTCCTTTACGGTGAAGTTGAACTTGAATGGGATGACAGAAAAACAGTCATTAAGCGAGGATCTTTTGTTGATGATAATCCCTGGACGCTGAACGTTTCCAGCAATACTGCCGTCAAAATTACCGGCATCTCACAAGACTCTGAACTGGCAATCATGAAAACAGATAACGAAAAGCAATTCGAATCTAAGCTTTACACAGACAAGGATTGTAGGATCGAAATTCGTGGTAAGGGTTTTATGAATGAGGCTGGAACAAGAATCGTTAAAACCATCATGGATGTGTCCATAACGACGGATTCGAATTTCATGTTGGGAGAAGATGTGCAATATCCCGGTAAATGGGCAGGATTCCCTTCACATCACCATGAACAGCCAGAAATATATTATTACAAACTGCATCCCGAAAATGGGTTTGGATTGCTAAAGTTGGGCGATGAGGCAGTGCTGATCGAACATAACGATACCGTCAAGATCCTTCCAAACCTGGATCATCCACAGGTTGCAGCCCCCGGATATGCCATGTATTTTCTATGGGTGATACGCCACCTGAAGGGAAACCCATATATCAAGCCAACATTTGAAAAGGAACATTTGTGGGTTGAAGAACCAAACGCAGTGCTTTGGCCGGATAAGTAAAGGAGAAGTGCTATGAATAAAAAAGCGATTCACGGAAAAACCATCTATAAAAGCAATTTGGCGACAGATATTCGCGTTGCCCATGAATGCGGTTTTGCCGCCATCGAGATTGTTGCTTCTAAGTTATATAGTTATCTGGAGCAGGGGAACACAACAGCCGATCTGAAAAAAATATTGGACCATTATAGCGTTGCGCCTGTTTGCATCAACGATATCGCGCATGTCGAGACTGATGATGCGGTTAAGTTGGATGAGATCCTAAAAGAAACAGATTACTTGTCTAAAGTAGCGCAAGAGATAAACTGCCCAACCATCCAACTTGTTCCGCTCCTTGCCTTGGAAGGCAGACCGTGGGATGAAATTGTGCGGATCACAGGTCGTAATGTCGGAAAAATCGGGGCAATCGGGAAAAAATATGGGGTAAATTTCCAAATGGAACCCGTCGCTTGGTCTCCGATTCATTCTCTATCGAAATGTCTTGAAATGGTCGATATTGCCGCTGAAGAGAATGTGGGTATGGTCGTGGATTTCTGGCATCTTTGGGCGGGTGGCGAAACAACCCCGGACGAAGTTGCGAAATTAGAAAAATCCAGGATCTATAATATTCACTTTTGCGATGGAAAAAGACAGCCAAGGGATACGGAGTGGGATGAAACAATATTGAGAGGATATTATCCTGGAGAGGGGGATATCCCGATCGGTGATTGGGTGGATGCCGTAAAAGCCACCGGCTATGATAGGTACTGGTCTTGCGAACTTGTTAGCGCAAAATATTGGGAGGATGATGTGTTTGAGGTGGCATCAACGATGAGCAAGGCTATGGATACATTTATTTTCAATTAGACACCATGTGGCTTTGAGGTTAATCAAAGGCGTGGCGAAAATTGACTGAATGAGATTATTGCTTTTTGGTTAATTTCATTCACTATCAACTTCAAGTTATTCTGATCGATCTGCGCCTTTGATTGATTTTGGATAGTGTAATTGTTGTCGTTATCGTTATATTCTGAAATGGCAGGGTTTGAAAATGGTTTAGGGTTAGCATAAAATTATTTTTATACTCCCTACTCTCTTAAGCTTGCATTCATTCCACACTGTCTTCCTGTATACTGATTCTCAAAATATTAGACTTTCATTTAAATTTCGTTTTTTTACTTGACATTAAACCTTATTTCTCTTATACATTGGCTATGTCTGGTAAAAAGAATCAGCTCTCCAGAAGGGATTTCCTCAAAAACAGCCTGCTTGGGCTCGGTTCTGTTTGGCTTGCAGGGCAGAACCAGCCCATCGACCGCCGTCTTCAGGATCAGCCGATCAATCACCTCTTACCGGACCAGTGGCAGGAGGATCAGCTCTATGGGCGCGTATGTGAAGGCAAGGTCAATATCTTCCAGCGGCCATCTGCCAATAGCTCCATTCTCAGTGCGCATTATGAAGATAATATCTTCCCCTGGCTGCGTGAGGTGGTGGGAGACGGCAGCACACCGAACCGCCGCTGGGTTGAAACCGAAGCTGGCTATGTCTATTCACCGCGCATCCAACCTGTGCGCTATCAACCCAATCAACCTCTTACCACGTTGCCCGATACCGCGCGCGGCCGTGGTATGTGGGCAGAGGTGACAGTGCCTTATGTCCCGGTTACAGTTGCCAACCCGCCCGCCCGCGCGCCCTGGCTGCGCGATAATCCCGCCCCGCGTTTCTACTACAGCCAGATCTTCTGGATTGATGATATTGCGGTTGATGCTGATGGGCGCATCTTCTACCACGCTGTCCAGCAATGGGGCTACGGCGACGAATTTTGGGTTAGCGCGGATGCCTTCCGGCCTCTGACAGACGAGGAACTCTCACCTATCCATCCCGAAGCGGAAAACAAACGCATCCGTGTCAGCATTTCCTACCAGACGCTATCATGTCTTGAGGATGGGCGCGAGGTCTATTTTTGCCGCGTTTCCACCGGTCAGCGCTTTGACGCTTTCGGCGAGGAAATCGATGATTACGCTACACCGCTGGGCGGACACCGTACCTGGCGCAAACTTATCTCGCACCACATGAGCGGTGGGGTGAGCGGATACGGTTGGGATCTGCCCGGCATCGCTTATACGATTCTCTTTTCAGGCGGAGGCGAAGCCATCCACTCCACCTTCTGGCATAACGATTTTGGTGTCCCGCGCTCGCGCGGTTGTGTCAATGTCAGTCCGAAAGATGCGAAATGGATCTTCCGCTGGTCAGAGCCCTACATTCCTTATGACATTGGTGATATCACTGTCTCTATGCCCGGTGGCACTGTCGTTGAAGTTGTTGCCTGATGATTAATTGATCTGATCAATTATCCCTAATCAGATTGCGGATTTACCCGATCAATTTACGCTTTTCCGTTTATCAAGTATTTATTTACATTCCAGCATAATCTGGCTCATTTTCCGTGATATTATTGTCGGATAATTTATTAGCCGACCTTGCTCAAGGAGGAGATCGCATGTCCAGACAATTGCCTGCCGACTACGAAACGTACGAGTTGAGAAAAATTAAGATCGGTATCCGCATGACCATTCTCTATGCTCTCGTCTATGCGGGTTTCATTTTCCTGGCCGTTTCCCAACCCGACTGGATGGGTCTTCCATTTTTGTTTGGCCAGAACCTGGCGATCACCTATGGTTTGGGTTTGATTCTGATCGCGATTTTCTTTGCGTTGGTCTACAATTACCTGCTTAGCAGGCTGGTTCCTAAAGATTTGGAACAAAAGACTGCACACAACAAAAATACATCAAAGGAAAAGGGGAATTAATATGGCCATCGTCGTTTTTATCATTTTCGTCATTCTCATTCTGGCTATTTCGTTCAGGAGCGGTAAAAGATCCAAAGGCGCGGGGGGCTATTTCGTCGCCAATAGCTCCATCAATTGGGGCGTCAATGGCATCGCCTTTGCGGGCAGCTATCTCTCAGTCGCCAGTTTTCTCGGCATCTGTGGGCTGATCGCTTTCTTCGGCTACGATGGCTTCCTCTACTCGATCGGCTTTCTGGCTGGCTGGATCATCGCGCTCTTTGTCATTGCCGAGCCGATGAAACGCCGCGGTACGTTTACCTTCTCCGATGCCCTCAACGAGAGCTTTAAGAGACCCGGCATCCAGCTCGCGGCAGGTCTTTCCATTCTGGTCGTCTCCCTCTTCTATATTGTTCCCCAAATGGTTGGCGCGGGTGTGCTTATGGAGCCGCTGCTCGGCATTCCCCATGCCTGGGGTGTCATCATCGTCGGCGCGGTTGTCATCCTGATAGTCACCAGCGGCGGCATGACCTCCACTACCTACGTCCAATTTTTCAATGGCGGTCTTCTGCTTACCTTTGCCGCCGTTCTCACTGTTGCGGTGTTAGCCAGGGGTCTGCAAACCGACGCCCATCCTGTGCCCGTCAATATCAGCGGTTTGGAGAACTATGATTATCAACAGGTTGCCGTTGAATGGGACGGAGAAACACCGCGGGTCGATCTGTTGGGCGTGTCCGTTCAGGACCGCTATGCTGTCATCAATCCCAATACGGGTCAGGAAGATCGGGTATTCTTTCTCCTTTCACGCCTGGTAGACTTTGGCGCAACAGATGATGGCGATTACATCGTCCGCATCAAAGGACATCCTGTACAATTTCAGGATAGTGACTTTCAAGCGGGAATGCTTAACTTTGAATCCCTCGATGGGCGCGACTACTTACGGATTCAGGATTGGTGGCAGTTGCTTCCCGATGGAGACGGCGGTTATTTGCTGGAGGAAACCCAGTCACGAGTCATCAGCGCGTCCAGAAACACCGTTGTAAACGGCATCCCAGAGGAGATCTTCAGCCATATGCGCCTGGTTGGCGGTATCGCTCAACTTCCGCAGGAATTCGGACAATCCACCGGTTCACTTGGCCCATGGAAGATCCTCAGTGTCCTCTCAGATGAAGAAACGGTCCTCAACAGGCCGGGAAGTGCCTCCTTCCAGACAGAAAGCGGTGAGCAGGTCACCATCCACTATCAGCAAGCGATCGAAGGTTCCATCTTCATGCGCCCCGGCCTGATGTTCCCACTCGAACCCAGGCCAGGAGAATCACAGACTGCAACGCTCTTGAACCGCCTGAACTTCATTTCATTGCTTGCGACCCTTTTTCTCGGCACAGCCGCTCTGCCGCACATCCTGATCCGCTACTACACCGTACCGGATGTGGATGCGGCGCGCAAATCCACCATTGTGGCCATCGCCGGGATAGGCCTTTTCTATGTCCTCACCATGTACCTGGGCGTTGGCGCGATCGCCAATGGCGCGCTCAACCCGGAAAGCAACAACATGAGCGCTCCGCTCCTGGCCCGCAGCTTTGGCGAAGTTCTCTTCGCGATCATTTCCGGCATTGCCTTCACCACTGTCCTGGCCACCATGTCCGGTCTGATCATGGCTGCTTCCGGGGCTGTTGCCCATGATTTGATGACGAATATCATCAAAAGAGATTTCTCTGAAAAGACCAAGGTGCTCACCGGCCGCATTGTGTCGGTGGTTGTGGGTGTGCTCGGGATCATCCTCGGCATCATGTTCAAGGAAATGAATGTCTCTTTCCTGGTGGGGTGGGCGTTCGCGGTGGCTGCTTCCGCCAACCTGCCTTCGCTGCTGGTTGTTCTTTTCTGGAAAAAAGCAACCGCGAATGGCATCATCGCCTCCATCCTAACCGGCATCGTTTCTTCTGTCGGCCTGATCCTGCTCAGCCCGGATATGTGGGCGCGCTATGGTCTCAATCCGGCCAATGCGCCCATGCCGCTCAACCAGCCGGGCATCATTTCCATACCGCTCAGCTTCCTAGTGCTTGTGGCCGTATCGCTGCTGGGGCAGAAGAAGCGGGCTGAAGCCCAACCGGCATCATAGCATTCTACTTTTGGTGGTTATGATGCGATGTGGCACGGACCTGCCGCATCTCTGATCACGGGCGCAGCGCTGACGGTTCATATCTTGCGGTTTTTGACCCTGCCCACAAAGTGTTTGGCCATCTGCTGATACCCCAGCGTCGCTAACGAAGCACTGAACGCGATCATTCCCAGTTTTCCCCCGGCTCCCCCAAAAACGGACAAACTAAAGATAAAGATAATCCCCGTCAGCAGGCCTGCGATCATCATCATCACTGCGGAAAAGCGATCACTGGACGACATGCCTGTGAATGAGGCGCAAAACACCGCCACAGCCAGCAGCTCACCGTGAGTGGGGAATATTCGCGGCAAAATCAACCCGCCCGCGAGCCCTACCAGCGCGGATGCGACCACTGCCCCTAACCCCAGGTGGTTGCCCAGCGCCCAGGTCAGCAGAGCTGCCAGGACACAGAGAATGACAACATACCACGCGACATCAAAGCGGGGTAGAGTGGAAGAAGAAAATGGCAGCTGGAATGCTAAACCGGTGGTCACGCTGCCGATGAAAGCGATCGTCCCCAACTTTCCGCCAATGCCGTTCAGCGTGTGTTCACTCATCACAAACACCCCGCCTGCGATCAATGATGATATCAGCAGTGCGAAAGCGTCTGGCAGGATTGCCGTGGAGCTCATCCCCACGAAAGATCCGCAGTAGATCGCCGCCCCGTATTTTGGGAACAGGATCCCGCCTGCCAGACCGACCACTGCCGAGGCAATCACCGCACCCATGCCCGCAGAATGATTGAGCACCAAGGTCAGCCAATTGGCTGCGCCAAGCGCGAACATGGTCAGCAGCATCTCGCGTGAGAACGCTCGCGAGAATTTTGGATGTTCGGATGAGCGCGTTTGGATCATGAATATGCATGCGCCGCACACTGCCAGAATAATCCATGCGCAACGGACTATATACGCGGGCCATATCGCTGCCAGGCTATGCAGCAGCAATACCAGCACAAACAGCGGCAGGATCCAGCTTGCCAAACCCGGCAGCAAGGATGTCGTGACCTTGATCTGTTTCATCTTCTTCATGTTGTTGAAAGGATTCCCTCTGATGTTGCCCGGCGCGCGGGCATTTCTCATACCAGCACCCAGTATAACATAGCGGTTTTGGCAACCTGCTTGATGATTAAATGCAGCCATTTCCTCGGTGCATACACATTGAGCTGGCTCATCACGCGCAGTTTCTGCTCGGTTCGCGCCCCATTACTTTCACCATCAGGGAATATTTACCTTTCTTATATAAAATCCGGTCCGGGATTATTGTATAACATGACTATGCTTACACATCAATCCCACCAGCGCCCGCTATTATGGGTTACCTTGTTCCTGATCGCTTCGATTTGGCTTGCAGCGTGCGTGCCTGTGGACGATGGGGCAGCGTTGCCGCAGCCGAGCGTTGATACCACGGCGCAGGTGGCCATCGATGGGCCTGTTCCTGTTGCGCCAACGCAAACTGTGGCGCCTGTCTTGCCGACTGCGCAGCCCATCCCCGGCAACCCGCTCGCCATTCAGTCGCTGCGCGCGCGCGAATACCCTGCCAGTGATCTGATTATCGAGCAAACGCTTGACCCCGGCGCGAACTACCAGCGCTATATCGCCGCCTACCAATCCGATGGTTTCAGGATCTATGGTCTGCTCACTGTCCCCGATGCGCCGATGGAAGAAGGCGGCTACCCCGCCATCCTCTTCCTGCATGGCTACATTCCGCCCGACACCTACATCACCACCCGCGATTATGTCGCTTCGCAGGACGGGCTCGCCCGCAGCGGTTTTGTCACCTTCAAGCCAGACATGCGCGGGCATGGCCGCTCTGAGGGCGAGGCGACCGGCGCGCATTTCTCTGAGACCTACATCGTCGATTCGCTCAATGCCTTCTCCGCCATGGCGAACGATGCGCTCATCAACGCGGACCGCATTGGCGTGTGGGGCCATTCCAATGGCGGGTTGATCGGCTTGCGCATGGCGGTTGTGTCGGAAGAGATCAAGGCCAGCGTCTTTTGGGGCGGGGTGATCGGCAGCTATGAGGACATGCTCGAGACTTACTTTGACCGCATAGATTTCCTGCAACGCCTCGCGCCGCCGGTGATCGCGGAACGGGGCCTGCCGAGCGAGAACCCCGCTTATTGGGATCTGATCGATCCTTTTGCGTATCTGGACGCCATCCGCGGCCCGGTGCAGCTGCACCATGGCAGCTCCGATGACTCTGTGCCGGTCGAACTCTCTGTCAGCCTGTACAGCGCCCTTTCAGACGCAGACGTTACGGTGGACTATTTCGAATATCCCGGCGCCGGCCATAATTTCTTTGGCGACGCGTTTGGCGAAGCCATGTCCCGCACGGTGGAATTCTTCCGAAACAACCTTTAATTGGGTGTTGGGATTCAGTATGGGAATGGGAAGCGGATTGACCTGCCGACCGCTTTGATGATGTGATTGCCGTGGCGGCTGAGGTCGATCGCTATCCAGCGGTCAAGGCAACTGTGTTGCTGCAGAACCCGTTTTTCGGCCTCCAGCACATAATCATCAAACCAGTAGAAGGGCTGCTGCAGGTTGATGGCGTCTGTTTTCAATGTCTGCCATTGCGTGCCCTTGATGCGGCTCACCAGGGCGTAATTCTTCCCTTGCAGGATCGGTTTCAGGTGATAAAGGGCGGCTGAGGTATCCGTTTCCCGGCAGTGGGTTGTGAGCCAGAACACCTCGCCGGTATCAAGGATAAAGCTCAGGAATTCAAACAGCCCATCGGCCTCGTGACGGTCTTTGGTGATGATTGTGCCATCAATATCCAGGTAATAACGCATAAGATTGCCACCTCCCGGTTGATTGATCCGCTTTCATCAATCATACCCGATTCGCGGGTATATCAGCATGGTTGCTATATGGCTCGATCGGCGCAATGCCGCGCTGGATGGGGATGTAAAAGTGCGCTGCCCCCTCTGTCAGCGCACCAGACATTGTGAATATGGTAACTATCTGCCCGCGGGAAGGGTGTCCCCTCACTGCGCGAGCGTGACGCGGTTCCGCTCCATATCCAGCTCGACCTGGAACTGGCGGAAGAGATCGACCCCGATGATGACCTGCTTGCCCGCCACCGCCAGCGTCGCCTCCAGCAGCGGGGGCAGCGCGCCGCAGCGCAGCGTGAACGAGAGATCGCCCAGACTCATCGGGACTTGATACACGTCCGTTTCGAACGTGCCCAGCATGGGGTAGAAATCCTGTTCGTGCCCGACCGGCGTGAGGCCCTGCAGCAGATCGGCGGCGGCGTAGGACAGCTTCGCGCCGGTATCGAGGAAGGCCCGCTGCGGCGCCCCGCGCACGTCCACGTTCACGATCGGCACGCCCATCAGGACGGACAGCGGGAAGGAGTGGCCGCCGCGCAGCATGGGGCGGGTGGAGAAGGCGATGCGCCCGCGCGGGAGATCGAACTGCACGCACCAGGGCGCGAGGATATCCGCGCCGATGATGATGTCGAGCGGCTCACCGACCAGGCCGCTGATCGTGTCCATGTCCACGTTCAGGTAGGCGGGCAGGAGCGGGAGAAGGCGCTGCATGAAGAACCATTCGTCATTGCGGCCGAGGCTGACCGGGATGCCGGAGTCGATCAGCACGCGATCGCCGCCGATCTCCGCCAGCATGTGGCCGTTGACCTCGCGCAGGCGGTAGTCCTGCACATCCGCGCGGGTGCGTTTGTTGGCGTATTCCTCCTGGTGGCGGCGCTTGAAGGTGCGCTCGTCCATGCCGTTTTTGAGCTGATCGGAAATGTGGCGATACTTGCTGATCTGCTCGGATGGCATGCTGAGGTGATGCTGCTGCATGCCCTGGCCGAGGAATTCGCCGGCTTCGCGGCGCCTGCCCGCGCGCGCCATCTTGAGCGCTTCAGTGGCGCGGTCGGCCATATCCACCAGCGCGAAGCGTTCGAGCAGCTTGCGGTCGGCTTCGGCTTTGTGTTCCTCATCCGCTTTAGCCAGGGTGAGGGTGATGGCGCTTTCGATGGTGACCGGCTTGCTTTCGGGGTCGGTGGCGCGCAGGGTGAGCGGGATGCGCAGCTGTTTGCCTTTGTGGCTGCCGTCGAATTGGAGGGTGAAATAGAAGAGCAGCTCGCGCCCTCCATAGAGGCCGCCGATGGTGGTGCGGAATGTGCTGCCCACCTGGGTGGAGGGCCAGCCGGCTGAGACCGTGCACCCGACCCCGTCTGGCAGCTCGAGCGAGAGCTCGGCGCCGCTGAGGGCGGTGTGGATGAGCTCGTCAAACTCGCGCTCAAAGGCGAGCGGGATGGCGCTGAGCGCCTCGAGGAAGTGGAAGCTGCCGCCGCCGGCGTTGGCCATCGCCTCCAGCAGGTGCTCGTTATAGCCGAGGCCGATGCCGAAGCAGGAGGTGGAGATGTCGCGCGCGGCCAGCTCGCGCACATGGGTGGCGATCTCGTCCAGGTTGGTGAGGCCTTCATTGGCCTGACCGTCGCTGAGCAGGAGCGTGCGGCGGAAGTGCTCGCCATCGGAATCGGCGATCTCGCGGCAGCCCCGCACCCAGCCATCGAAGAGGTTGGTGGCGCCGCGCGAGGTGATGCGCTGGATGGCGGCTTTGGCCTGGGCGCGGTTGGCGGCGGTCATGGCCAGACTGGGCGAGACCAGGTCGATCTCGCTGTCGTACATGACGACGGCGGCGCGGTCGCGCTCGCTGAGCATATCCACCAGATGGGCCGCGGCCTGCTTGGCGTAGTGCAGCTTCTCGCCCTGCATCGAGCCGCTGCGGTCGATGACGAGCGCCAGCGCGAGCGGGCGCTGGACGGCCCCGCCCTCGGGCGCGGTGAGGGTGACCTCGAGAATGCGCGTGCTGGCCGCTCCACTGGCGACCAGGCCTTTATCCGATAAGACCTGCATGAGTGTAGCTTGTTCCTTTTTGTTTGCCATCGTATTACCTCCTGTTGTGTCTAATTGAACTGATCCTTTAGAGCTTGCCGCTCTTCAGCGGTGGGTTACTCCCCTCCCTTTCCCTCCCACTTGGGGAGGGGAAAAAGACGATGAGACCCGACAAAAGCCGACAAAACCCGACAGTTTGACGCTATTTCATGGCCGCGCCTGGCATTCGTTTGCCCGTTTCAAATAGCAACCCTCTCTGTTTCTGTGATCCTGCGGTACGGGCGCGCGGACAGCCCGAAGACCGTAGATGAGCCGGCGGGATGGCTAGAGGCCTTTTGATCGCGCTGCCCAAATAGCCGTAAGCCGCAAACCAGACCAGCCATCAGGCACCCCCCTGGCCGAAGATGGTGTTGGCTGCCGCGATGAGCTGATCGATCTCGTCGCGCAGGGCGCGCGACTCCTGCTCGCGCACGCTGAGCTCGACGCCCTCGGCGAGGCGGATCTTCGACCAGCGCTCCGGAATCTGCGATTGCGGCTGGCTGTGGGCCGGCTGCGCATAGGCGGTGGGCGTTTCGGCGATGTGTTTGACGCGCGCCTGGCGATTGGCCAACCCTTCGATGTAGTCGATGGCGCTGGAGATGCCGTCGATGCCATGGGTCTGATCCTTGAGGGAGAGCTTTTTGAGCGCCATCTGATCCTGCATGTGGAGCAGCTGCTGCATATCGCCCGGGGACATGCGGGCGATGAGGCGCTGGATCTCTTTGAGAGGAAGGTGCAGGCGCTTGAGGCGCTGGACCATGGCGAGGTGATCGAGGTGGCGCTGGGAGTAGGAGGCGTATTTGCCGGCGGTATCCGGGCCGGGCAGGAGGCCCTGCTGGATGTAGTAGCGCACGGTGCGCAGGGGCAGGCCGCTGCGGCGGGCGAGATCTTCGATGCTGAATTGTTGGGGTTGGTTTGCATGCATACTGGTATTATACACCAATACTGTATAATAACAAGTAAAATAATGCATTACAGAATCTTATTTTGATATCAGCTACTCCAGAAAAAACGAAGAGAAGAAAAAAACTGAATATATAATGAATAAACCATCATTTACCGAACAAGGGACAGGATTGAACGTTAGAAGAATCAAGGAACAAATAACCTTTTTTTTGAAATAATTAACCCATCGAAAAAATAAGAATAAAAGTAATATAGATTATGTATAGTCTAAGCAACTGGGATAGAAACGAGGTTTTAGAGTTCTTGAGTTATCGCTCATACCCTGAAAATAAAAATAGCACGGGGTATAACTATTTTAGAGGGGCGCGATTGTATGGGGAAGACTTAAGAGATTACAACTTGCTTGATATTGATTTTGAAGACGCAGAACTAAGCCGCGTAAACTTGTCAAAATGTAAAATGCATAGAGCGAACCTCCGACATGCTGATCTAAGAAATGCAAATATGCATCGCGTAAAATTACAAACCGCCGATCTTACTGGCGCTGATCTTCGCGGCGCTGATCTATCATACGCAAACCTCCAATGGGCTATCTTAATTGGTGTAAAAGTTGATGGAGCGAATTTCAAGAACACGGATTTACGATTTGCAGATTTTAGGGGCGTTTACTGGGGAAACGCCGTTGGATATGAGAAGGCAAAGAAGTAAGCGTCTTAAGATGAAATATTTCTAGTTGAAAAGCCAAGGAGAAACTATAGATCAATATTCAACTTATCCCTTTGAATATTTTTTGGATAAATATATCAATAGAGATTTGCTTTGCGATTAGCGTCACATTGGTACAATAAATAATTGGAATAATGAAAGTTGAGGGAGAGATCAATTGCCAGGTAAACAAGTAAAGTCTAAACAGAGGGTAACAGACCACGGAGAAGTGTTTACCGCGCCGCGCGAAGTCAATGCCATGCTGGACCTCGTTAAGCAGGAAACAGAAAGAATTGATAGCCGTTTCCTGGAACCGGCTTGTGGGGATGGTAATTTTCTAACCGAAATCCTCAGACGAAAACTAGAAGTAGTGAAGAAAAAATATGGGAAAAATCCCTCTGATTATGAAAAATATTCAGTGATAGCAGTGACAAGCATTTATGGAGTTGAACTGCTTGATGATAATGCCCGTGAATGCCGGGAGAGACTCTACTCTATTTGGAATGATGCGTATAGAAAACATAGCAATAGTGAATCGAGCGATCACTGCCGTGAAGCGGTGAAATTTATTCTCGACCGTAATATCCTGTGCGGTAACGCGCTATCACTAAAAACTAATTTGGGAGAGCCCATCATCTTTTCAGAATGGTCATTGGTTTCAGGAAATATGATAAAGAGGCGCGATTTCCGACTTGATCAAATGCTTGAAGGCCATACGCAGCAAGCAACGCTCTTTATGGTTGATTGGGAATATGATGAAGTTATAAATGCCTATATCCCCAAACCTATCCGAGAATTCCCCACAGTCGATTTCAGGGAGGTGCATTTTAATGAACAATGAGTTAGTGTCAACTGTTTATAACCCGGATGTATTGTCCTGTCTTGCAAATTTGAGTAGTGATGAGGTTTTTACTCCTCCAGAAATTGTAAACCAAATGCTGGATTTGCTTCCTGAAGATATCTGGCACGATAAAACCGCAACCTTTTTGGACCCGAGTTGTAAATCCGGGGTTTTCTTGCGAGAGATTGCGAAGCGATTACTTAAGGGGTTAAAAAATGATATTCCAGATTTACAAGAACGAATCGAAAATATCTTTCAAAAACAGTTATTTGGCATAGCGATTACCGAATTAACAAGTCTTTTATCGAGGCGTAGCCTTTATTGTTCAAAATTTCCAAATGGAAAGTATTCCATTTCCACTTTTAAAAACAAAAATGGAAATATTAGCTTTAAGAGAATAGAGCATTCCTGGGTAAACAATAAATGTATTTTTTGTGGTGCATCTCAATTAGAATATGACAGAGGTGAAGATCTAGAATCCTATGCGTATGAATTCATTCATTCACGTGATATAGAGGAGATTTTTAATATGAAATTTGATGTGATCATTAGCAACCCGCCTTATCAATTGTCAACGGGAGGTGGAACTGATGAAAAAAAATCCGCAACACAAGCAAAGCCAATTTATCATAAGTTTATTGAGCAAGCAAAGAAACTTAACCCTCACTTCATAAGCATGATTATTCCTGCAAGATGGTATTCTGGAGGGATGGGATTAAAGCAATTTAGAAACGATATGCTTAATGATACGCATATTGTAAAACTTGTTGATTTTATTAATTCTAAAGACTGTTTTCAAGGTGTAGATATTGCGGGAGGAGTATGTTATTTTCTGTGGGATAGAGATCATGTAAGTAATGAATGTGAGGTAGTTAATATCTCTGGAAACACTGTAAATTCTTGTATCAGGCCTTTGAACGAATTTACGACTATTTTTGTCAGATCAAACGATGCGGTAAAAATTATTGATAAGGTTGTTAATCAATCATCGCATTTTATGGATGAAATTGTGTCTCCAATAGATACTTTTGGAATTCCGTCAAAAGAAAAAGGTCATCCAAATAAGCAAAACGGAGATATTTCTCTACTGCATAGCGTTGGATACAATGATCAAGGAGAAAGTTACATCTCAAGAGAGAAAATTAAAAAAAATCGACAATATATTGACAAATACAAGGTGAAAATCTCCATAATGGTTCCTCAAGGCGGAGAAGTTGGAATTAATCCGGAAAATGGATATCGTTCCATTTCTACTCCTCAGATTCTTCCACCCGGACAAGTAGATACATTTTCATATTTAAACATTGGTTTTTTTGACACTAAGGAAGAAGCCGAGAACTTGGTGAGTTACGTAAGTTGTAAGTTCACCCGATATTTAATTCGCACGACATACTCTTCAGTACATGTGTCTAGGGATAATTTTAAATTTGTTCCTCTTGTAGATTTAAAAAGAAGTTGGTCTGATGAAGCGTTGTACTCATATTTTGGATTAACAGAGGATGAGATTAAAATAATTGAAAATACAATGAGGCCAATGAACTCTGTTGGCGGTGACGACAATGCCAAGTAGAGAGTTCTTCCCGCAACGGCCAGAGTTGCATCCAATGATATATGCCTATGAAGAGCTGAATCCAAATTTAAGCGGTTTACTTAAAGTCGGGTACACCTCTTTGGGTGTTGAGGAACGCATGGCTCAAATCTTCCCATTAAAAACCCCCGATGGAAACCCTCCATACCGCATTGTAGTTCAGGAATCTGCTATATATTCAGACGGTTCCTCTTTCACAGATCATGATGTGCACAAGGTTTTAGTTAAGAAAGGGATTGAACGGCTTAAAGGCGAATGGTTTAGATGCACCGCAAATGATGTTAAGGCGGCTGTTCTTGCTGTAAGAACAAGAACAAAAAATATTGAGAATCGCACACGAGATTTCAAAATGCGTCCGGAACAGGAGGAGGCAGTTAAAAAAACCAGCGAGTACTTCAAGGAATCGCGTGAAAAAAATCACGATAACAGTCCTAAATTCCTGTGGAACGCCAAAATGCGTTTCGGGAAAACATTTGCCTCCTATCAATTAGCAAAAAAGATGGAGTTAAAGAAAATTTTCGTGCTGACTTTCAAACCTGCGGTAGAAGCTGCCTGGGAAGAAGATATTAAAACCCATATTGATTTTGACGGATGGCAGTTTATTAACAGAGGTGGTTTAACCTACGAAGAAGCCGATAAAAATCGGCCGATTGTCTGTTTCGGTTCTTTCCAAGATTATTTGGGCGTTAATCGCGACACCGGCGGAGTAAAAACAAAAAATGAGTGGGTGCACACGACCCATTGGGATTTGGTCATATTTGACGAATATCATTTTGGAGCATGGCGGGATACTGCGAAGAAATTGTTTGAACAACCGGATGAAGATGAATACGATGCGCTTGACCTAGAAAAATATAAAAAAGAAGAAGCGGATAATGCATACGATGAATCATTCTTGCCGATCACGACAGATCATTATCTGTTCCTCTCCGGAACACCGTTTCGTGCTTTAAATTCTGGTGAGTTCATAGAAGATCAAATCTTTAACTGGACGTATTCAGATGAACAGAAAGCAAAGGAAAATTGGATTGGAAATAATAATCCATATTCAGCTTTACCGCGTATGGTATTACTGACTTATAAAATCCCAGACAGCATCCGAAGAATTGCTATGCAGGGGGAATTTGATGAATTTGACCTGAATGTGTTTTTCTCTGCGGAAGGTAAAGGAAAAAAAGCGCGCTTTAAATACGAAGATTACGTTCAGAAGTGGCTTGATCTTATTAGAGGTTCATATTTAGAAACGACCGTAGATGAACTGAAATTAGGCGCAATAAAGCCACCTATGCCATATTTCGACACGCGTTTGTTGAATGTGCTTTCTCATACATTCTGGTTTTTGCCTGGGGTTTCATCTTGTTATGCCATGAGAAACCTGCTTGAACAGAAACAAAACACCTTTTTCCATGATTACACCATCAATGTTGCTGCAGGACCGCAAGCAGGTATTGGTGTAGATGCACTGGGTCCTGTAAAAAAATCAATGCGTAATCCGCTTGAGACAAAGACCATTACACTTTCTTGCGGAAAACTGACCACGGGTGTCACCGTTAGACCATGGACGGGAATTTTCATGCTACGGAACCTATCCAGCCCAGAGACATATTTCCAGGCTGCATTTAGGGTCCAGAACCCCTGGGAAGTTGATTTAGAAGAAGGAAAAACTGAAGTTCTTAAAAAGGAATGCTATATTTTTGACTTTGCACTAGATCGTGCTTTAAAACAAATCGTTGATTACAGCAATCAACTCAATGTCAACAATGACAATCCGGAAAAGAAAGTGGCTGATTTTATCAATTTCCTGCCAGTCCTCGCTTACGACGGAAGTACAATGAAAAAACTCAACCCGGAAGATATCCTTGATATTGCCATGTCGGGGACATCTGCTACGCTTTTGGCCCGTCGGTGGGAGAGCGCGCTGCTAGTGAATGTGGATAATGATACTCTACAACGCTTGTTAAATAATCCTCAAGCGATGCAGGCATTGATGAACCTGGAGGGATTTCGCAGTTTGAATACTGATATTGAAACGATCATCAACAAGTCAGAAGCGGTTAAGAAGGCGCGCAAAACCCAGGATAAAAAGTTGACACCCAAAGAAAAGCGAGAACTTACTGAGGAAGAGAAAGAGTACAAATCCAAAAGAAAGAAAATTCAGGAAAAGCTTATCAAATTCGCTACCCGCGTTCCAATATTCATGTATCTTACTGATTATCGAGAATATACATTGCGACATGTGATAACACAGTTAGAGCCAGAGCTATTCAAAAAAGTAACAGGTTTATCAGTAAAAGACTTCGAGTTACTTCTATCTTTAGGCCTATTTAATCACTCACTAATGAATGACGCGATCTACAAATTCAAGCGCTATGAAGATTCAAGCCTTTCATATACTGGAATCAATAAACATGAAGGGGAGGCGGTTGGATTATTTGATACAGTTATTAGTGAGAGAGAGTTTAGGAATATGGCGAGTTAGATAAGGCATTAGAGAATTTATATTACAAATATATTATAAGAATATAGGTTTATTTTTAATTAAATGATAGGAATCATGGCTCAAGAAAAAAATTGTGCACGCATTATTGTTATAATACATAGGCTAGCAAATATCTTGGTTTTAGGCAGCAATCAAACCCTAAATTAAGGATTAGATCAACTATTTTTAACTAATAATATAGATGGTTTTCCATGCGCACGAATATCTATAGAAATAAACTTATAAATGTAGTTTTGTTTTTCTCAAAAGAAACAAAGCATTTGAACATAACGAAATTGATGAAGTTATTAAACTTCTTTGATTTTGAACATTTTAGACAAACTGGCTATCCGTCAATTGGATTGGAGTATTTTGCATTTGAGCAAGGTCCAGTTCCAAGGAAATTTTGGTTGGAGGTCAAGGATGGAAACCCACCAGAAGATCTCAGCGAAAAAATTTCTATCGATGTTAGGCCACATGATTTTGGTAGAAAGGAAACGCTTTTTCAATCTAAAAGAGGAAAAAAAGTTGATTTTGATATTTTTTCTCCTAGGGAGAGGAAAATACTTGAAAACCTAGCATTCATTTACAAAGATGTTACTGCCAAGGAAATATCGCAAATTTCTCATGATGCGGAAGAACCTTGGGAAATTACGATAAAGGAAAAAGGGTTAAACGCTTCGATTGATTATCTTCTAGCAATTGGGAAGGATTCTGCTCTTGATTTAGAAGAAGCACGCGAAAACTTACATGATCATTTTCAAATCATAAAGATCCTTGACATAGATCCGGTTCAATAATGCCAATAGCAGGGGAGGTTTTTGTTAAGGAGAGGTTCGTATTCGAAGATGGCAGTACTAGGGATAAGTGGTTTGTAGTTCTAAATCAATCTGAAATAAACGAGCCGTGTCTGGCTTTGAAAACAACTTCTGTCCCAGACAGGTATATTGGGTGTACCCAAGGATGTAATCAAAGTCGACGGTGTTTCTTTACACCTAATGCTTGGCAATCGTGTTTTAGGGTTGACACATTTATTCAACTTCCCCAAATAATAGAATTTCCGTCTGATAAATTGATAAAGGCTGGATTCGATGGTGAGATTATTTTTAAGGGTTCTATAACCTCGGATTGTCTGTCCCAATTGAAAAGCTGTTTAGCAAGATTTAAAGACGATATTTCAACAATTCACTGGAATTTGATTTATAGGAATAGATAGGAAGATACCTTTTTGTATCTTTAAATTTAAAACCTAATTCTGATCAGAAAAACCAAATTATCCTTGCACTAAATCCCCTTATAAACTATATAAGTGTACATTTCTTTATTTTTTACCCAACATATTCGTCTCCGCCAGTGATGCTGTTCTAATCTTCGATTGGTTATTTCCTGTTGTTATTCCTTCGATTTAATTCAGGAAATCGATCACTGTTTCAGGTGATAAAGCATGAGGCTGTTCGAAGGGAGAGATAAGAGAACAGAGGAAAATTATGGCGGTGAGAGAGATTGCTTCGATTTCTTTCAGAAATCTCGTGATGACAGGATAGGAAAGGGTAAGGTAAATTTAAGGTGATTTTTGCCTGGGATGCTTGAAGCGCGAACCTGTTTTTATTAGGATGCAGAGGGGGGGGGCGATCTATAGGTCGTGGATGTCGCCTGGTAGGTTTACAGATATGACGGCAAGCGCTATGCCTTTGTGAGCCGCTCGGAAAATTGGGTGGGCGATTAGCTCTTTTTCCCCACCCGCCCCATCTCGGTCAGGGCCTCGGTGAGCGAGGCGATGACGATCTGGCGTTCGATGGCGACGCGGTCGACACCTTTTTCGCGCGCGGCGCGGACGCGGGTTTCGCTGGCTTTGAGCACGAGGCCGGCCGCTTTGAGGCGGACGTAGACGTTTTCGTTTTGCAGCGCTTCGGCGAGGACATGGATGGCCCGGGTGGTGAGGGCCTGGAGGGCGTCGGCGGTGCCATCGCGCAGGGCTTCACGGCGGGCGGCGAGGGCGGCGCGGAAGTCGTCGTCGTGGTTGCGCCAGGTGTTTAGAAAATCATGCTAAAAGGGGATGTCATCATACGAAAGGTCATCATCACAAATAGAAATATCCTCTCCTCTTTCTGCATTAATCGCCTGTCGAAGTGTGAGGAAAGAGGAATCCCCCATATAATCCGGGATGGGGTAAACGCCATTGATCTGCAGGTAGCAGCACTCTGGGTAATTCGCCCACCCGCGCGCCAGCCCGAGGCGCAGATAAAGCTCCCCTGCCCCGAAAATATGATCCATCGCGTATTGTTCGACCTGCCGCGGGCTGAGTCCTTGCACCACGCGCTGGTAATCGATCATGCTCTGGAAGGAAAGATCGACGATCTTGATCTGATAGTCTTCGCCGCCGTGGTCTGTGAACGCCAGGCGGTAATCCCAGCATTGCTGATATTGTTTGTAATGGAAATGTTGGATGCTTTTTGGGCGGATGGTTCCTAATGACCGATTCCCGCTGCCTGTTTGGATATATTTTGCTTTTTGATTTTCTTTACTTTGCAGTTCGGCCCCGAAGATATCCGCAACACATCCGTCCTCCATCATTCCCAGAACCTGCCGTTTCTTGTTCTGATCCAATTGGGAAATCCAGATCACGTGGTGGGGGTTGATGTAGTGGTCCTCGGTGTGCGGCGGCATGGGCCGGGGTTCCAGAAAATCTAGTTCGATGACCGAAAATGGCTTGATCACATTCCCATTGCGCTGGCACCAATCCTGATCAAAGCGACCTTCCTCCATCAATGGCCGCACGCTGCGCCCATCGTTGTACACCCCCGCGACGCAGATGAAATTGCGCCACATGCGTGTGATGTCCGTTACCGCAATTTTTTCGATCATCTTTCCTCCCTTTTTTCGTTGTGTTTAGATATGGATGATGGTTACCCCATCCCAATTTGCCTGCAGGTATTGCGCCGCCAGCCGGCGGTGGCAGAAGTCCGCTTTCGGTTCGCTGCACAGCAGGCACGCGCGCTTTTTTTCAAACATGCTTTTATCCAGCGCCCCCGGCACACCGCGCTCCGCCAGCAGAGCCAGGTATTGGGTCTCATAGGCCGCCCAGTCTTTGTCCTGGCGGTACGCGCCCAGCAGTTCCTTGCTCGGCGCCAGGCGCGGTTCGTGGTCGTACGCGCAGCCGATCAATTTATCGAGAAAATAGGGCAGGTTATCCTGTTTGGTGAAGCCTGCCAGCTGGCTGTTGGGGCTGAGGCGGATATCCACCAGCAGTGTCACCCCGTTGTCCTGCAGCAGGCCGAAGAATTCTTCAGCTGTTTTTTGTGTGAATCCGATGGTGAAAATTTGCATGGGTTTAGCCAAATAAATCCAGCTGCTTGCTGCTGTCGATTTTCGCCAGGTCTGGCAGCTGTTTGGCGCTGACCAGCGAGCCGTCTTTGCGGATGTGCTGCACGCTGTAACCCTCGCGCATCAGGTATTTGCTGATCATATGATGGCGGTGGCAGGTGTTTGGGTCTTCTTCGCTACACATCAGCGCCAGCCGGTCATAGACGGCCATTTCCATCAATTCTTCGATCCCTTGCTGAAAGAACGGTTTGGTCATTACGGTTTCATAATCCACCAGGTGCAGGTAATCGGCGTGCCCGGTTGGGATCTCGCGATCGAAATAACAGCCCGGGCTGTTTGGCCGCCCGCCCAGCGTTTCACCCATGAAACTGTAATTAAATCCCGCTTGTTGCAGCGAAAATTCCAGTTTTTCGCGGTTGAAATGTGTTACGTACTGGCTGCGCGGCGCAGTGCGCACATCCACCACGCGGGTGATCGCGTGCTGCTTGAGCAGCTGTTCGAATTGGTATGCTTCGAGGTTCGAGTGCCCGATCGTGTAAATGGTTGGTAGAACAAAATCAGCGGCGTCGGTCTGCGTGTTGTGCAGGTTTATCTTTTTCGTTTTCATGGTTTTATTCTATTCTATACCATGATTGTATTGATTTGCGATTTGGATGGTGATTGTTAATATTCCCATCATTTTTTCTTAGAAAGAAATACTCATTGATGATGGTTTATTTACTTGTGAAAACTTGCGCGGTTGTTGGTTGGGCAGAACATTGGGCGGGGGATTAGCGCTTTTTCCCCACCCTGCCCATCTCGGTCAGGGCTTCGGTGAGCGAGGCGATGACGATCTGGCGTTCGATGGCGACGCGGTCGACACCTTTTTCGCGGGCGGCGCGGAGGCGGGTTTCGCTGGCTTTGAGCACGATGCCGGCCGCTTTGAGGCGGACGTAGACGTTTTCGTTTTGCAGCGCTTCGGTGAGGACCTGGATGGCCTGGGTGGTGAGGGCCTGGAGGGCATCGGCGGTGCCATCGCGCAGGGCTTCACGGCGGGCGGCGAGGGCGGCGCGGAAGTTGTCGTCGTGGTTGCGCCAGGTGTTGACGGTCTGGCGGCCGACGCCGAGCGTTTGGGCGATGCGGCCATCGGGTTGGCCGCACAGGATGAGGGCGAGGGCTTGTTCCTGTTTGGGGCTGAGGGGGTCGGGGGTCATGGGGGGGCTCCTGTTTTTTGTCAACTTTGATGATACGGAAAATGGGTGGTGTTTGCAATGCGGCGCGGGGTGATTCACCCGTGTTTCACCCGTGGTTAACTAGAGGTGGTGATTAGAACCCTGTAGTGCGGTCGGAAAACTGGACACAGCCATAAGGTAGAATCAAAATGCTGTGGAGGAACAAATGAGTAGTAAAGACCGCCGAACATTCAGTCCGGAATTCAAGTTGGACACGGTGATGGAAGGAATACAAGGCAAAAAGAGCATAGCCCAGATATGTCGTGAACGGGGGATCAAAGACACTCTGTATTACAAATGGCGAGATATGTTTCTGGAGCGTTCATCAAACATATTTTCCAGCCCTGGCAACACAGAGATCCAGAAGAAAGAAGAAAGGATCACGGAATTAGAGCGTATGATTGGCAAACTGGCCATGGAAAATGAAGCGCTAAAAAAAGCCAAGAGCTGGTTGGGTTGAGTCGATTGAAAAAGCGGATGATGATAGCGGAACTTAGCAAAGAATATTCGGTGTCACTGCTATGTGAATTAATTGGCATGTCACGCAGCACATATTATTATCATGAGCGAGAAGCAGAAGATGATGAGCTGCTTTGTGAAGCAATCGAGAAGATCATTGCCAACAAGCCATATTATGGTTATCGACGCGTGACACAACAACTGAAAAGACAAGGGCATGAAATAGGGGAAACTCGCGTTAGGCGCCTGCAAAAAGAGCTTGAACACTGCTGCAGGGTGGGCAAAGCCACATTTTCTACAACCGACAGCCGTCATAACCATCCTCGCTTTCCAAATCTGATTCGAGAATTGGATATTTCACATATCAACGAGGTGTGGGTTGCCGATATCACGTACATCCGCATGGGAAAGCGATTCGTCTATCTCGCAGTAATATTGGACGCTTATTCTCGAGCGATTAGGGGGTGGCAACTTGGTTTCAGGGTAGATACACAATTGGCTATCCAGGCATTGAAAATGGCATTGGCTAATCATCCCGCACCCGAATACCATCATTCTGACCAGGGAGCACAATACGCAACACCAAAGTATTTGGATATCCTTCCGAGGTCAACCAGGATCAGTATGTCAGCAATTGGAAGGCCTACGGAGAATGGGATTGTCGAACGATTTATCAGAACATTCAAGGAGGAACATATCGATTATACGGAATACAATAGTTTTTCAGATGCGATAGAGCAGATCAAATATTGGCTGGAAATTGAGTATATGACCGGGCGGATACATTCTGCGTTAGGTTATCTCACGCCTGCTGAGTTTGAGGATCAATTGTTATTCGTGCAATCTGACCCTCTCTTATTGGATGGCTAATTGTGTCCAATAATTCAACCGCATTACACCCCTCACCCGGCCTTCCCCCTTACAAAGGGGAAGGCGATACATTCCTTATAGAATGTGGGTATTCCAACGTAGAAAAATTGTTGGGTTTCGTGCCCCAAGCCAACCTGCGCGGGAGGGGTGTTTTTTGTTGGGTTGGAGGGCGCAACCCAACCTGCGCGGGAGGGGTGTTTTTTGTTGGGTTGGAGGGCGCAACCCAACCTGCGCGGGAGGGGTGATTTTTGTTGGGTTGAAAGGCGTAACCCAACCTGCGCGGGAGGGGTGATTTTTGTTGGGTTGAAAGGCGCAGGCCGACCTGCGCGGGATGGGGATTTTTGTTGGGTTGAAGGGCGCAACCCAACCTACGCGGGATGGGGATTTTTGTTGGGTTGAAGGGCGCAACCCAACCTACGCGGGAGGATCATTCTACTTTTTATAGACACCTTTTTCGATTTCAGGTGTTATATCCCTCAAGGTAATTTATACAATTCTGGTATGCCAGAAAATAATAAACCAAAGGAATAAAAAAATGAAAAAAATCGCATTAATCACGGATAGCACGGCGAATATGCCGGCAGAGCTGGTGAAGAAATATGGGGTGCATGTGATCCCGATCCGGATCCAGTGGGATGAGGAAACGCTGGTGGATGGGGTGGATATCACGACGACGCAATTCTATGAGCGGCTGGTAAAGGCGAAATCGATCCCAACGACCTCACAGCCATCGGCGGGGGATTTCATGGCGCTGTTTGAGCGGCTGGCGAAGGATTATGATGGCATGATCGCGCCGCTGATCTCTTCCGGCGTGAGCGGGACGGTCAATTCGGCTGAAACGGCGCTGCAGACTTTTTCGCAGGTGCCGGTGGAGATGATGGACACGCACCTGGCTGCCGGCGCGGCCGGGCTGGTGGTGGAAACCGCGGGGCAGGCGATCGCGGCCGGGAAGGACCTGAAAGCGGTGCGGGCGGAGGCGGACGCGGTGCGGGAGAAGACGAAGGTGTATTTCGTGGTCGATACGCTGAAATATCTGCATAAGGGCGGGCGGATCGGGGGCGCGTCGCGCTATATGGGCACGGCGCTGGATATCAAGCCGATCCTGTATCTGGATGATGACGGCAAGATCGACGCGCTGGAGAAGGTGCGCACGAAGAAGAAGGCGATCGAGCGCATCATTGACCTGGCGGCGGAGCATGTGGGCGCCAGCAAGGCGCGCGCGGTGGTGATGCATGCCAACGCGCCGGAAGAGGCCGAGCGGGTGAAGGCGCAGGTTGCTGAACGGATGGATTGCGCGCAGGTGGATATTTATGAGATCGGTCCGGCGGTGGGGGTGCATGTGGGGCCGGGGGCGATCGGGCTGAGTGTGTGCCCGGTGTAGGGAAGAATGGCATGGGCTGCGGAAACGCAGCCCATTTTTTATGGGGATAGGTATGTTGGGTTGGAGGGCGCAACCGAACCTACGCGAGGTGAGATGGTGGTGCGTTGGGAAAAGCGTCCAACGCACCCTACGGAGGGAGGATGGATTTGTTGGGTTGAAGGGTGCAACCCAGCCTGCGCGGGGTCGGTCTGATGACGGCGGGGGAGATTGCTTCGTCGCTGTGCTCCTCGCAATGACAAATGAGGTTTATGTTGGGTGGAAGGGTGCAAACCAACCTAAGGCAGCCCTGCCCAAAAATGTATCCCGCCCTTGACGTTTTCGGCCTGCGGTTATAATTGCACTGTTGTTTAATCAAGGATGTTATGGTTTCTCGCGGATTACCCCCTACACAAAAGATCAAGCCCCTGCCGCCGCCGCGCAAACGCAGCGGATGCGGCTGCTGCAGTTCTTTTTTGCTGCTGTTCCTGCTGCTGCTGGCGTATCTGCTCGCGCCGGTTTCGACGCGTTTTGTGCTGCTGGGGATCGACCGCACCGCCGGCACGAGCCAGGCCGGGCGTTCGGATACGATCCAGGTGTTCTCGGTCAACCCGCTGCTGCCGACGGTCAGGCTGCTATCGATCCCGCGCGACCTGTGGGTGACGATCCCGGAATTTGGGGAGAACCGCATCAACACGGCGCATTTCTTTGCTGAGGCCGCGCTGCCGGGCAGCGGGCCCGGGCACACGATGCGCACGATCGAACAGAATTTTTCGATCCCGCTGCGCTATTATTTGCGCCTTAACCTGAACAATTTTCCCGGCCTGATCGACAGCATGGGCGGGATCACGGTCACGATCCCGCAGGCGATGGCGGGCTATCCGGCCGGCAGCCACCGGCTGAATGGCGACCAGGCGATGGCCTTTGTGCGCAGCCGCTCGGATGGTGATGATTTCTTCCGCATGAACCAGGCGCAATTCTTCATCCGCTCGTTCGCGCTGGAGATGCTCAACCCGGCTGTGTGGTTGCGATTGCCGGAGATCATTCCCGCGGCGCTGGCCGCGGTGGACACGAACCTGCCGATCTGGCTGTGGCCGCGGATCGGAATTGCGCTGGCGCGCGCGAGCATCACGGGCGTGGACAGCTACGCGATTGACCGCACGATGGTGACGCCGATCGTCACGAATGAGGGCGCGCAGGTGCTGCTGCCGAATTGGCCGGCCATTCAAGCGCTGGTGAGCGATTTCAAATAGAGTGGCTGCCGCGGACGGAGGCCTGATCCAGCAGGATTGATCTTGTTCATAGTCCCCCTCCGGCGCGCAATTTGTCTTTGTGTTTATGGCCGTTCCTGCACCATGGCCAGGAATTCCCCCGCTGTCCATCCGCATGCGCCGTCCTTGAGCGAGCATACCCGCCACCAGTCGATCTCGTCCTGAAAGACGGGGCCATCCGCGACGCGGAAGGTGTCGCCTTCCCTGGCCTTATATAGCATTGGGGCGGTGATATCCGCTTCGCTGCGCACGCGCAGGCCGAGGCCTTCTGTCCCGCTGACGCGCACCAGCGCGCCGGGGGTGAGGCGCGGGGACGCGGTTGGTGTGATGGTGGGCGCGGCGGTGGCGATGGGCGGCTGGGGGTGCTTCGCGCCGGTGACGGCGATCAGCGGCAGCTCACTGTCGAGCGGGGCCAGGCGGCAGGTTTCGGCCTGGAGGGCGTCAATCGCGAGCGCCTGCCAGGCGGCAGCCTCGATGTAACCCCAGGCGCTGTGGGGGGTCTGGCTGAGGGTGATGGGCTGGACGGGGGGCAGGGGCGTATCGGATGAGGCGGCCAGAGCTGTTTCGGCGCGCAGACAGCGCCAGGTGTATTGAATGGCGCGGGTGGTGCTGCTGAATAGCGCGCGGGTGATGTGGTTGGGACAGCGGGCAGCCTGGGGCACCTGTGATTGGGTGATGCGGGCGACTTTCTGCGCGCGCCAGCGTTCGCGCATAAAATCCCAGAAGATGCGGCCCTCGGCCTGCGCCAGTTCCATCGGTTCGCGGCCGCGTATGATCACCCAGGCGGTGAAAGCCAGGGTGAGGATGAGGGCGAAGACCGCGATGATGATGAGCGCTTTGCCGAGGGGGCTGATATACATGTATATATTATATGCAATGAGGGCGAATTTGGGCTGATGCGTGAGAGGCGAGAATAGACCTTCCCAGTATTCAGCGGGTGATCCGCAGCCCCATCTTTTTCGAAGAAGGCATTGGATTTTTCATGTGAACTAACCCACGCGGGATGAGGATGGTTTTGTTGGGTTGAAGGGCGCAACCCAACCTACGGGGGATGGGGATGGTTTGATGGCAGGAAGGGAGATTGCTTCGCTACGCTCGCAATGACAGGGACAGGGCTGGTGCGTTGGGAAAAGCGTCCAACGCACCCTACGGGGGATGGGGATGGTTTGATGGCAGGAAGGGAGATTGCTTCGCTACGCTCGCAATGACAGGGACAGGGCTGGTGCGTTGGGAAAAGCGTCCAACGCACCCTACGGAGGGATGATGATTTTTGTTGGGTTGAAGGGCGCAACCCAACCTTGTATCTTAGAGAGAACCAGCATAAGCAATATAATAGCCAAGCTGGTCGGGCAGGGTAAGGGTGAATTTGTACCCAACCTTAGAGCATAGACTCTGTTACGTAGATCAAATCCCCT